>MDTE01098090.1_pt1 | contig 17651 bp, 13 predicted proteins | sample 811231 | NCBI WGS metagenome assembly MDTE01 (sample SAMN05326651, study PRJNA326480) | marine metagenome | isolation source: seawater | place: Indian Ocean: Red Sea | collected 2010
GTGGGCGACAGTGCCTCGGTGCAGGCTTGTGCCGCCGAACTCGCTGACGTGCCCATCGACGTGCTGCTCAACAATGCGGGCGTGTTTGGTGGCCTGGAGACACAGACCTTCCAGAATATGGACTATGATAACTGGGCGTTCGAGTTCAACGTCATGGCCATGGGACCTTTTCGGGTAGTGCAGAATTTTCTACCCCACGTTCTGGCGGGCGAACAACGCAAAATCGTCACCAACACCAGCCAGGTGGCCGCACACGCATACGACCATATGATCGGTTACTCCTATGCCAGCGCCAAAGCGGCCCTGAACCGATTGATGACCGCGCTTGCCACGGAGCTGGCGGATGAGAACGTCATCGTCACGCTGATGCACCCGGGGTGGGTGAAAACGGAGATGGCGGGAGACGTGGCGGACATCGAGCCCCACGAAAGCGCTACGGGCGTCCGTCAGGTGATCGCAGGCCTGACCCAGGCCGACTCGGGCAAGTTTCTCAAATGGACCGGGGACATCCACCCCTGGTAGGGAGTCAGGCTCCCGGGTTACGCGGGTCCCATAACCTGTCGTCTGTGTCCTGTTGGTATCCCTTGCCGTTGGGATAGGAGATGAGCTCCATCTGGAGATCCCAAGGGGTCAGAAAGTAGCAGCTACGCAATCCGGCCTCAGGACCCTCCGCCACCGGGGGGCCGCCCCCGTTCATTAGGCGCACGTCGTGCGCGCGCAGGTGGTCCATGGCGGCGTCTATGTCATCCACGTACAGGGTGATGTGGTGGCCGCCCCAGTCGCTGTTTTTCGGCATGACCTTGCGCTGGTCGGGGGATTCGTACTCGAACAGCTCGATATTGGGGCCGTGACCGCATCGATAATGGCGCACCCGGCGGATGACCGCCCGCGGGTGTACGTTCAGTAGATCCTTCATCCAGTCGCTGTCATCGGAGCCGAACGGCCCCATCTGGTAAAAAGGGACCAGGCCCAGGACGTTCTCCAGGAAATCGGCCGCCTCATCGAAATCGGGTGCCGTGATCCCGATGTGATCCGTGCCCCTGAGGCCCGGTAGACCTTTTGATTCATGCGCCATGCTCGCCTCCGCAGCCGAATCGTTGGAAGGCGCACTCCAGAACGCCCGGGCCCGCTATTCTACATATTCTGGGTACGATGATCTGCCGAGGGCACTAGGTCGTGAGCGGTTGTAGTGTCGGGGCGCTTGCACGTAAGCTGAACCAGAAGCTTGCGCGGTGACCGATACACAGGAGGAGTCGAAGTGGCAGATAACAAAGAGGTGGTATTGCAGTTCTGGGATGCGTTTTCTAACAGCCGATTCGACGAGGCCCTGGGCCTGCTGGCCGAAGACGCCACATGGTGGATTGCCGGCACCACGGACATCTCCGGCGAGTACTCCAAGCAGCAGTTTGGTGAGCTGATGCTGGGCATTGCGGAGAATGCGCCCAACGGCATCAAGGTCACGCCGGAAGCCTTGACGGCGGAAGGAGACCGCGTCTCCATGGAGGCGGAGTCCTACGGTGAGATCTCAAACGGCAAGGTTTACAACAACTTCTACCACTTCATGCACACTCTGCGTGATGGAAAGTTGGTCTCCGTCAAAGAGTACCTGGACACGCAGCACGTTCAGGACGTGTTCGGAAACTAGGGTACAGCCCTGCACGTCTCGAAAGGAACGTGCACAGGCCCGCTAGGTGCTTCCCAGCTCGATGAGCGCGCGGAACGCGCGCAGCAGGTCGTCTTCAGAAGCCCCGCCATAGCCTACGTTGACCATCAGGGTCTGGTCGACGATTCCTTCGAATCTTGAGAGCGCGGCTCGACATTCAGCCAGGGTGCCGGCGATGGTTACGGTGTCGAGCACCTCATCGGTAATCGCTTCCGTCGCGTGCTCTATACGGCCTTCGGGTACGTGCTTGGCGCAGGCATCTGCAGCCTTAGCGAAGCCCTGTTCGCGAAGCACGTGATCGTAGTACGGATGAGGTAGCGGCGAGTACAGATGGCAGATGGCCTTGCGTGCGGCCTGCCGCGCGGCCTCGCGGTTTTCGTCCACGGACACGAAGGGCGCCAGATACACGCCGAGCTGGTCTGGATCCCGGCCGGCGCCCGTGGCCGCTTCAACAAAGCGTGGTTTGAGTTCATCGCGAACGTAATTCGCGGAAAGCAGTGCCCCCAAAGCCAGGCCGTCTGCGACGCGCCCGGCAACGGCGGTCATCTGAGGGTACAAGGCGGCGAGATACACAGGTATGGCACTACGCACCGGGGCAACCGCCGGTGGCCAGGTCATGCGATGCATCTGGCCCTCCCATTCCAGAGTTTCTCCCAGGGGGGTGGCCAGGGCCTGCTTGAGCAGCGTGATGTATTCGGTCATTTTCCGGACTGGGCGTTCCTGGGGAATGCCCTGCCAGTCTTCGTTAATGTGCTTGTTTCCGCTGCCAACACCGAGAACCAGTCTGCCGCCACTGAGCTCATCTAGGTCCACCGCACTCATCGCCGTTATCCAGACGGACCGGGCATAGGCATTGAGGATGTACGGGCCGATCTCCACTGTTTGGGTGGCGGCCGCGATTGCCGCGAGACCTACGAAGCCACTGCGCCACGCCTCGGTGAGGTAGATGGAGTCCAACCCCGCCTGTTCTGCCTCCACAGACAGATCCACCATCTGCTGGATGCTGGTACCACCGCCGGAAAATATCAGACCGTAACGCATGACTGCCTCCTCTTCGCGTTCAGCACACTACAACAGCAGGTTTCGCAACCGCAATCGGACGCCCTTAACGGCGTCGGCCTATTCGCAGGCGGATTCGGAAGGTGATCATGTTGTCGCGACCCGAAATTCGAATACGTTTCAGCCGAAATCGTTGTGCATCTAGGTCTTCGGGCACGCCAGCCTGGGTGGTCACCGCCGAGCGATATCCGGCTTGCTCTGCCAGGTCTGCCAGGCTGTCGTTGGTAGCTCCGAACGGGTAAGCGAAGGCGATCACGTCCCGTTGGAACAGACGCTCCAGAGTGTGTTTGGACTCGATCAGCTCGCGCTGACATCGCGCCGGGTCTGCGTTTGCCAGATTGACGTGACTGCTGGTATGCGACCCCAACTCCACCACCCCACTGTCGAGCAATTCTTTCACCTGGTCGTCGCTGAGTAGTTCAGCCAGCGGCGCGCCGTCGGGTAGTCCCCCTTCGCTGAGTGGCGATTGGCGGTCGGCGATGAGATAGACGGTTGCTTTGGCTTTGTGCCTGAGCAGCACCGGCAGCGCGCTGGTGAGGTTGTCCGCGTAACCATCGTCGAAAGTGATCGCCACCGTCTTGGGTAGGATGGGTCCCTCCAGCAACTCGCTCACGGTGGCGAAATGCCAACCGGAACGCCGCAGGTAGGCCACCTGGCGATCGAACCGGTGGGCCGGTACTGCCAGGCCACGGGGGCGGCCGTGGTCGGACTCCGCTGGGACCATGTGGTACATGAGTATGCGAGGGTGTTGATAGCCAAGCGGCCGGCGCCACCAGGGGTGGCGGTAGCTGAGCCAGCCAGTGATTAGTGCCGCGGCGATCAGGCCCCACGTCACGTGTCTGTGCCGGGTCGCGCGTATCCGTGCAGTCTGAGCGTTGCGCCCGCCACCGCGTCGATGGCATCCAGATCTTCGGACGAAAGCCGTGCGGTTGCGTCGGCATTCATGCTGCGGATGGGCGAGCGGGATCGGTGTATGTTCCAGGTGCGCGCAGCCAGATCGTCGGGGAAGGGCGGCAGGTCGAGAAATCCGGCCAGCTGTTCCAGCACGCCGGCGAGGTCGTCGCACAAGTCCTCGTAGCGCAGCTCCAGCACGTGCTCCAGGTGATCGCTATTAGCGCGAAAGCAGTTGTCCGAAGCTACCCACTGGGCCGCACAGAGCTCGATGGGATATCGATCCAGGTCGTTGTTTCCCCAATCGCCTGGCCGAGCGCGCCGCTGCATGCCTTCGGCCACGGCATAGCCGTCGCGGAGCACGTAGATGAAGTAGGCGGGCGTAAAATTCTGTGCCAGGAACGCCAGGCGCGTCATGTTGGCGATGGACTTCTCCACGAGGACGGGGCTGGGCACAACATAGCGGGACCATTGCCGTTTGATTCGACGTGCCCGTTCTACCGCGTTGTTGGTCGGTAGCTGCATAGGGTCTTCGCACTTCAGCCACATGCGTGGCCAGCCCAGTTCCTCGGGCCGTGGTAGACGATCACACAACTCCACACCTTCGCGCGGCAACGCAGTCACTAGTGGGTGCGCGTCCAGAATCTGCGTTAGTAGGGTGGTACCCGAGTTGTAGCAGCCCACGACGAATACCCACTTGCCGGGCGTCAGTTCGCTCCCTAGCATCGCGCCGATCTGGTGGCCGATGTTACGGCGGAGCGATTTCCAGGGCCTCGTACGTCGTGCGCTCACAAACTTATCTTTGCGGACCAGCCGAGATTATAGAGGCTGGGTCGGATGATGCGACGCACAAGGATGACGTAGAATTGGCGGCTTCCCGGGAGGGTCGGATGGATCGAACGCAAGCCATCACCCAGCTTACCGCGAAGGGCGCGCCCTTCGAGCTGGTGGACACACAAGTCTATGGTCGGCGTTGCGAGGGGTTTCTGCACGCCCCCGCTACGTTGCGCGAGCTGTTTCACGCCGCACGCAGCGACGTGTCGTTCATCGTCTATGAGGATGAGCGGCTTACCTTCGAACAGGCCTGGCAGCAGGCAAGCGCCATCGGGACGTTGCTGGTGAACGAGTTCGGCCTGTGCAAGGGCGACCGGGTGGCTATCTCCATGCGCAACTACCCAGAGTGGATTACCGCATTCATGGCGGCCACCTCGGTGGGGTGCATCGCTGTAGCCATGAACTCCCTGTGGGGGCCCGACGAGATGCAATACGGTCTGAACGATTGTGGAGCGCGGGTCCTGTTCGCGGATGCGGAGCGCCTAGAGCGGCTGCGACAGTGCGACTCGGTTCCGGAAGGCCTACGCGTCCTGGCGGTGCGCGCTGATGAGGTGGTGGGGCCTGGTGCGATGCGCCTTGACGAGGCTTTGGAGAACTTCGTCGGCGCCGACATGCCGCAAGTGGACCTCTCGGCCCATGACGACGCCACGATTTTCTATACCTCGGGCTCCACGGGGCATCCCAAAGGTGTGCTGTCGTGTCACCTCAACCTCACCACGGCGCTGCTGTCCTGGGAGTTGGACGGTCACGCGGCTGCGCTCGTGGCGGGTGTGGAGATGCCGGTGCCGGAACAGCAGGAAGCGACCCTGCTAGGGGTTCCGCTGTTTCACGCTACCGGATCGCACGCGGTGCTCCTCACCGCTTATCGCAGCCAACGCCGGGTCGTTTGCATGTACAAGTGGGACGTTGAGCGTGCCGCGGAGCTGATAGAGCGCGAATCGATCTCGGCTTTTACGGCGCCCCCCGCCATGACTGGCGATCTGGTGGTACTCGCGCGCGAAACCCGGCGGGACCTGAGCTCTCTGCGGCGCGTGGGTGGTGGTGGCGCCGCGCGCGCGCCGGAACAGGTACGCGGCATCGATGCGGCCTTTGACGAGGCCTTGCCCGGGACGGGCTGGGGTATGACCGAAACCAATGCCATCGGAGCGGGGATAAGCGGGCAGGACTACCTGGATCATCCGGAAAGCTCCGGCCGTTGCTCCGCCGTGCTGTCGCTGCGCGTGGTTGATGAATCTGGTCGGGAGCTTGCGGCCGGCGAGCGGGGCGAGCTTCAGGTGCGTGGCACGACGATTTTTAGGGGCTATTGGAACCGTCCGGACGCCGACGCGGAGGCTTTTGCTGAGGACTGGTTGAAGACGGGAGACGTGGCCTATCTGGACGAAGAGGGGTATCTGTACATCGTCGATCGCATCAAGGACCTGGTCATTCGGGGCGGTGAGAACATTGGCTGCGGCGCCGTGGAAGCGGCGCTGTTGGAGTATCCGTCGGTACTGGAGGCCAGTGTATACGCGGTTCCCGATCAGCGCCTGGGCGAAGAGGTGGGAGCGACGGTGTATGTCAACGAACCCGTGGATGCGGCCACCCTGCAGGGGTTTCTTCGCAACCGTCTGGCGCGCTTTGAAATTCCCCGTTACCTGGACGTCACGGATCAACCGTTGCCGCGTACCGGCTCTGGAAAGATATACAAGCGCCTGTTGCGTGAGCGGGCCGTGGCAAAGCACGCGGGTTAGGCGTCAGCTGCGCCACGGACGCTCGTCCAGCCAGGCCTGCAACACCAGCACGTTCCACAGGTCGTAGGCCCAGTTTTTTCCGCGCAGGTGGGCGCGCCATTTGGCTCGGATCGGAGCGGGATCCAGCAGTCCCTGCTGGCGCAGCCGGCTCTCGCTGAGCAACGACTCACCCCAGTCTCGCAAGGGGCCCCGCAGCCAAGCGTCCAGCGGGACGCCGAAGCCCATCTTGGGCCGCTCGATGAGATGGTTGGGGAGGTAGCGTTGCAGCACCCGCCGCAGCAGCACCTTGCCCTGGCCGCCGGCCAATTTGAGATGCATTGGCAGGCGCCATGCGAATTCCACCACCCGATGGTCCAGCAGCGGCACACGCGCTTCCAGCGAAACCGCCATGCTGGCCCGATCCACCTTGGTGAGGATGTCGTCCGGCAGATAGGTGAGCGTGTCGAAGAACTGCATTCGCTCGGTAAAATCTTCGATGGTAGATCTGTATTCGTCCTGCCATAGAACGCCGTGCGGCTCCCGACTTGATCGCACTACCTGCTCCGGGTCGTCCCAGTAGCTGACAAGTTGTCGGTACAATGCATCAGGGTCGGATTTAGCGATCGCATCGGCAACCTTGTGCGCTTTGTGTCCGAACTGATTGGGTCTGGATTTTTCAGGAACGACCAGGGCAAGCGTGTCGAGCAGGTTCTGGGGTGTGGCGCGAATGGCTCCGCCTAACAGACTGCGCAACGATAGGGGAATCCGGCTGATGCGCCGATAGATGCTCTGGGCGTACAGGTAGCGGTTGTATCCGGTGAACAGCTCGTCGCCGCCGTCTCCGGATAGTGCCACGGTAACGTGTTGCTTTGTCAGCTCGCATACCAGGTACGTGGGAATCTGGGATGAATCCGCGAATGGTTCGTCGTAGATGCCTGGCAGCAGAGGAATCACATCCAGCGCATGGTCAGGCTCTATGTAAAGCTCCGTGTGATCGGTGCCCAGGTGGGCGGCGACGGCGGCGGCGTAGGGCGCTTCATTGAACTGATCTTCCTTGAAACCGATGGAGAACGTGCGAATGGGGCGGTCGCTCTGATCCTGCATTAGGGCGGTGACCATCGACGAGTCGATTCCTCCCGAAAGCAGAGCGCCCAGGGGCACATCCGCAACCATTCGACACTTCACTGCATCGCGCAGCACCGCATGGAGCGACTGCTCCGCTTCGGCTTGGGAGAGCTGTGGGCGGTTCCGCGCCCAGTCTCCCGCGAGGGTGCGGAAGTCCCAGTAGGTGGTCTGTTCCGGGTTGCCCCCGGGGCGGTAGGTGAGATAACTGCCCGGCGGCAGCTTTTGAACGTTCTGGTAGACGCTCAGCGGACCGGGAACGTAGCAGTGACGGAGATAGGCGGCCAAAGCGTCTCGGTTGAGGTGCGGCTGCCAATTTGGGTACGCGTTGAGGGCTTTCAGCTCCGACGCGAAGATCAGCCTGCCTGCCACCAGGCCCCAGTACAGGGGTTTGATACCAATCCTGTCGCGGATCAGCTGCAGCTCGCCGGATTCTGTGTTCCACAGGGCGATGGCGAACATGCCCACCATCTGCTGCAGTGTCTTTTCCAGGCCCCAGCGGTCGAACGCCTCCACAATCACCTCGGAGTCCGAGTTGCCGCGGAATGAAACTCCGGCGGCTGCCAGCGTCTTGCGCATTTCTTTAAAGCTGTAGATCTCGCCGTTGTACGCCATGACCAGACGGCCGGATTGGGACACCATGGGTTGATGGCCTGCCTGGGACAGGTCGATGACCGATAGCCTGCGATGTCCCAGGGCCACGCCCTGATTGGCGTCGATCCAGCAACCCCAATCGTCTGGGCCGCGGGACTTGAGCGTGTTGGCCATGCGTCCCACGGTGGCCTCCAGCTGCCCGGGCCCCATCTGTCTGCTACTGTCCACAAATCCCGTCAGCCCGCACACGGCACTACGTCCTCCAGCAATTCGTCCCACTGAGACATGACGCGAACCGGGGCGTAGTCTTCGGCCGCAGCGGTGGCCGCGCTGGCCAATTGCGCGCGCAACGGCGCATCGTTCATGAGCCGCTGGAGTGCCTGGGCCATGGCCTGCGTATCACCGTTGGGTACCAGCAATCCATTCTCGTCATGGGCCACCAGGTCTCTGGGGCCGCTGGGACAATCGGTAGCCACACTGGCCACTCCCGCGCCCATGGCTTCGCAAAGTGCATTGGGAAAGCCCTCGTAGCTCGAGGACAGCGCGAAGATGTCCGCGTTGTCGAGCAGCCCGCCGATATCCTGTTGCTGCCCCATCAGTTGAATCCGGTCGGGCAGTTTGAGCTGCGCGATCAGTGCTGTGAGCGCTTCCCGTTCCGGCCCTTCGCCGGCGATGGCCAGGGACCACTGGGTATTGTTCGGTGCGATCCGTGCGAAGGCGTTGATCAGCAGATCGAAAGACTTTTGTGCGTGTAGCCTGCCCAGGGCCAGCACATAAGGCTTGCTGATTCTCGGCGCGCTACCCGTTGTCGGCGGCGCGACGACGGGATTCGGGATCACCGTGGTGTTTTTCAGACCCCAATCGACCAGGTACTGGGCAATTTCGCTTGTTTGCACCACCACCGAACGGGCCAGCGGATAGGTCACTCGACGGAGCGCGTGCCATGCAGCACCCAGCGGCTCGTGGCCGGGGTGGACCCGCTCAGAGACCACCACCGGCCACCCGCACCCCAGCGAGGCGAGCAGCACGCCCACGTTGGCCGTCGCAAGGAAGCTCACCGTCAGCTGCGGCGAGACGGCGCGCAGCGCGCGACGAACTCGCAGCACCCGGCTCACGTTGTGCAGCAGCGCGGCGGCAAAGTTCTGGGAGGGCGACTGCAAATCCAGATGCCTAACCTTGAGGTTGGGATGCAGCGGGTAAAAGCTCTGTGCGGAAGTGTCTTCAAACGTAAATAGAAACACCTCGTGGTCGCTCGCGCACCAGTGGTTGGCTAACTGCGTCATGGCGCGGCCAGCACCACCCTCTGCCAGCACTGGACAGACGAGCGCTACGCGCATGGCTTACGCGTCCATCAGGCGCGCATACAGCGCCTGGTAGTTGGACAGGCAGGTATCCAACGAATAGTGGTCGAGAATTCTTTGCCTGCCGCGCTCGCCCAGGCGCCGGCGATCCCCTTCCTGCAACTGCAGCACACCGATCATCGCATTGGCCAACGCGTCTGGGTCGCGCGGCGCTACCAGGCGGCCGGTGTCCGCGATGATCTCGTCGCTGGCCCCCACACTCGTGGCGATGCAGCTCACACCACATGCCATGGCCTCCACAATGACGTTCGGGAAACCCTCACCCCAGGCAGAGCTCGAGCAGACCAGATCGGTGGCCGCAAACACGTCGGGCATGTCGTGGCGCTCGCCGATCAGATGCACGTTGTCGGCGGCACCCCTGGCGCAGTTGACCAGCGCCGCGTTGCCTGGATCGACACCGGGACCGGCGAGCAAGAAATGTACGCCGGGAATCGATCTGGCCGTCAGGGCCGCGGCGTTGAGGAATCCGGCGTGGTCTTTCATCCGATGGTATCGAGCGGCGTGACCCACTACGGTTGCGCTGTAGGGAATGCCGAGATCGCGGCGAACCCGTTCTCGTGCGGCCGCATCGGGACGAAATACCTGCGTATCCACGCCGTTGGCGATCACGGCACCAGGCTGGTGGGGAAACCGCTGGTTTTCGTGCTGTTGGCGGGATAGCTCGCAGTTGTAGATGATGGCATCCACTGCGGGGGAGGTCAGGCGGTGGGCACGGATTACCCAGCGCGTCATCGGTTTTTCCTGCTGCAATCCGTCTAAGGTCTGCCTGATGTTCCACGCGAGTTTGGGGCGGAAGGTGGTTGCCAGGCGACTGAGGCTTGCAGCCAGGTTGCTGTGATACATCCATCCCTGCAGGATCTTCGGCCGCACGTGTCGCACGATGCGGACGAGTCGAAGTAGGGCCAGCGGGGAGGGCGTTCCTCCCGACATACCCAGATCCCAGATTGGTATTCCAGCGGATGCCACGGCCGTGCTGTATGCGCCGCCCGCCTGGAGTGAAACCACGCCGTGACGAATTTCGCCCGAGGCACTGGCGGTGAGCAGGTTGGCGAGGCTGCGCTCCGCCCCACCGGTGTGGAACCCGTTGATCACGTGCAGCACGTCGATGCTCATCGGCCGCCGCCGATCAATTTGGCCCATCGCTGCAGCACCTTGGGCTGGCTTAAAGACTGGGCTCGCTCGCGGGCCCGTTGACCCAGGGATTCTCGCATAGGTGCGTCGCCGACCAGTTCGACGAGCGCCCTGGTCAGGCCGGTGACCCCTTGGTTGGGAGGCACCAGGCGTCCGCAATCCGGTCCGTCGATGAGTTCTGCCGGCCCGGCCGGACAGTCGTAGGCGATGCAAGCCACCCCGTGGGCCATGGCTTCCAGCAGGGCATTGGGAAAGCCTTCGTACCGGGAGGTGAGCACGAACAGATCAGCCCGCGCGTACCATGCTTGCATGTTGCCGGCCCAACCCGGCAGCATGGCGCGGCCACCTATGGCCAGGCGCTCGATGGTACGGTCGAGCGCCTGGCGTTGGGGGCCCTCGCCCAGAATCACCAGGCGCCAACCAAGTGTTTCATGCGACAAAAGCGCAAAAGCTTCAAGCAGATCCTCGAACCCCTTCTGGGGGTCCAGCCGACCGACGGCCAGGATAAGCCGCTGGTCGCTATCGATTAGGCCCGCGATCGGCAGCTCCGCGGGCCCATCTGGCAGTGGCAGCGCCAGGGGGTTCGGTATGACGCTGGTCTTGGCGCGGGGCAGGTTGCTGGCAAACCATGCCCGGGTGGTTTCCGTCTGCACCACCACGGTGTGTGCCATCGGATAGGTGAGTTGCCGCAGCGCACGCCACCAGAAACTCAGTGGGAAAAGCGGCGGGTGAATGCGCTCGCACACGATGACGGGAACTCCGGTACCCCAAGCGGCCAATAGTCCTGCCACGTTGACGTTGGTGAGAAAGGTGATCACGAGATCGGGCCGCTCGCTGGTGATGAGTCGGCGTAGCGCGCGCAGGCGCCGCAACTGGCGCCAGGGTGTCTTGGGGCCCGGCGCCGGCGGTAATCGGCGCACCTGGACCCCTGGGTCCAGGGGGTATCCTGCACTGCTGTCCGCGTCGAAAGTGGGCGTGAGCGTGACGGAGCAACCAGCCGCGCACCAGGCATTGCATAACGCAGTGGCCACACGCTCGGCTCCACCACCACTCAGCGAGCTGACCAATACCGTCAGCTTGGTCGCGTCGGTCATGGCACGGCGTTTTGCGGTACCGCCAGCAGATAAAGGTCTCTGGTAGGCAGGTCCTCGTGGCACAGCGCCTTTCGAGGCAGTTCCAACGGTGTTTGAACGCGCGCGCTCGTTAGCGTCTTGAAATGCTGCTTGTGCAGCAGGGCCAGGCACACGGCCTTGGTGCTCGAGCGGCGTTGGGACCGTTGTGCCGCTGCTTGCAAGCGGCGGGAGCTACACGAACCTCTAGGCGGTGCCATCGTATTTGCGCAGTTCGGCGCGGCCGACCACCAGATGGTGGACTTCGTCGGGGCCGTCGGCGATACGCAACGTGCGTTGTCCCGTGTACATCTTTGCCAGCGGCGTCCATTGAGACACCCCGGTGGCTCCGTGCACCTGGATCGCCTGATCGATGATCTGGCAAACCCGCTCGGGCACCATGGCTTTTACCATGTGCACCCACACGCGTGCCTCGCGGTTGCCGAGCACGTCCATCGCCTTGGCCGCCTTGAGCACCATCAGCCGCATGGCCTCGATCTCGATGCGGATGCGCGACACCATCTCGATGTTCTTGCCGAGCTGAATGATGGGTTTGCCGAAGGCTTCCCGGGAAGTTGCACGCTTCATCAGGAGGTCCAGGGCCCGCTCCGCCTGACCGATAGAGCGCATGCAGTGATGGATACGGCCCGGTCCCAGACGAACTTGAGAGATCTCGAACCCGCGCCCCTCGCCGAGCAGGATGTTTTCCTTCGGAACGCGGGCATCGGTGAAGCGCAGATGCATGTGACCATGGGGAGCGTCGTCGTCGCCGAATACGTGCATTGGCCCCAATATCTCGACACCGGCAGTGTCACGAGGCACCAGAATCTGAGACTGCTGGCGGTGTGGTGCGGCGTCGGGACTGGTTTTGACCATAACGATCATAATCTTGCAGCGTGGGTCACCGGCGCCGGAGGCATAGTACTTTTCGCCGTTGAGCACCCATTCGTCGCCGTCCAGCTCCGCGCGCATACCGATGTTCTTGGCATCGGAGGAGGCGAGATCCGGCTCCGTCATCACGTAGGCCGAACGAATCTCGCCGTTCAGCAGCGGCTTGAGCCATTGTTCCTTCTGCTCTTCCGTGCCGACGCGTTCCAGCACTTCCATGTTGCCGGTGTCGGGTGCGGAACAGTTGAGGCTCTCGGATGCCAGTGGGTTCTTGCCAAGCTCGGCTGCAATGTAGGCGTAGTCGAGGTTCTTGAGGCCCTCGCCCGTCTCCGCGTCGGGCAGAAAGAAGTTCCACAGGCCGGATTCCTTGGCTTTGTTTTTTGCCGTTTCCAGCAGCTCCAGCTGACCGGGCGCCCAGCTCCAGCGGTCCTCGCGATTCTCGCCCAATGCATAGAACTCCTCGGTGATGGGCTCCACGTTCTCGGCAATGTGCTTTTTTACCGCGTCCAACAGGGGCTCGGCCTCCGCGGACATGGTGAGGTTGTTCAGATCGGCTTCCAGATCGGCTTCGGACATTGGGCTTCCCCCCTGGTCGTGCATTTTGCTTATCGGATTGCCCCCATGTTATCGCAGCGGCGGCGCCATTGTCCGCCTGCGCCAACTACCTATTCGGCCCCCGATTCATGGGATAGGGCTGCCAGCGCTCGAGCTCCACCCGCGGCAGCACGGTGGGATTCACGCAGCTCATGGGCCAGCGTCCGCGCAGCACCAGCGCCACTTCGCGACCGACGCGGCGCCGCGTCTCCGGTCTCATGCGCGTGGTTGCAGATGCTACGTGGGGCGTGAGCACCACGTTCTCCATGTCGAACAGGGGGTTGTCGGGTTCAGGGGGTTCCTGTTCCAGCACGTCCAGGCCCGCTCCCGCGATTTCTCCCGCCGACAGCGCGGCGATGAGCGCAGCTTCGTCGATGAGGGGGCCGCGTGCGGTGTTGATCACCACCGCCGAGGGCTTCATGCGCGCGAACGCCGACGCAGCGAAGGCATGATGCGTCTCTTCGTTGTGCGGCGCGTGGATGGAGACGTAGTCGGACCGCTCCAGCAGCTCGGGAAAGCTCACCGGCTCCACGCCGGCGGCGCTGATTTCCAGCTCGCTGACGTAGGGGTCGTAGGCGAGCACACGCATGCCGAATGCCTGAGCTCTGCGCGCGGTGCAGCGGGCCACGTTGCCGAAGGCGTACAGACCCAGGGTTTGGCCCAGCAGGCGCGGCACCTTGCTCAATAGCGGGCGCGCCGCGTACCAGTCTTCTCGCGCCAGGCGCACCATGGCCGGTGTGCGCCGGGCCATGTCCAGGAGCAGCATCATGGCGTGGTCGGCAACCTCCTCGATAAATACGTCCGGGACGTTGGTGACCACGATGCCCGCCTTGGTAGCGGCTTCGATGTCCACCATATCGACGCCCACGCTGCCGACGCCGATGACCACGCAATTCTGCAGCGCGTCGATTACCTGCGTGTCGATGCGTAATCCCCAGGAGGTGATGATGGCGTCTACCTCGGAGACCCCCGCTGCGAATTCCGCCGGATTGTCTGCGCGGATCTCGACGATTTCGGCCAGGGGTGACAGCGCCTCCAGTTCCAGCGAGAAGCGTTCTTCCACTGTCTGGTTGCGGGCCTGCCTGGGCAGCTGAATGCCGACTTTGCTCTTGCTCATTGGTTTCGTGCTCTTGCCATGAATGGGTTCCTCGTGAGGGCGCTTACTTTGGTGTTGTTACAATGCGCGGCCTCAAAGGTAAAGCATTGGAGCGCGCATGGCAGCCGGTGGAGGCAGCAGGGCCGTTGGCTAACTCGGGGATGGGGAAACTGTTTCGATACGCTCGCGTGTTCTGGGCCTGGCGGATGCGCGGGTCGGATACGCTGGCCTACCTGCCGGAAGACATTTCCATAGAGCTCACCAACACGTGCAACTTTCGTTGCTCGTTCTGTCCCCAGTCCGATCCCAAGCACTTCGAGGTGGTGAGTCGCTCCGCTTTGGATGTAGAAGGTGCCCGCGTGCTTCTGGGTAAGCTGCGATCGGGCGGCGTGCGCAGCGATGTGCTGCACTGGACGCTGGATGGGGAGCCTTTTGCGAACCGACAGATCGGCGAGATCTGCGAGCTCGCCATCGAGTTCGGGTTCCGCAACTTCATCTTTTCCACCAACGGCTATTTCTGCACCGAGGACCGGCTGAACGAACTGCCTCGGGGCGATGGCGATGTGCGCTATCAGCTTTGTATCGACTTCTGCGCCAGCCAGGCGTTGTTCGAAAAGCACCGGGGCACCAGAAGCTCCTGGGGCAAGGTCAAGGAGAACATCGAGCGCCTGATGGCCGACGACTCCCAGCCTCATATCGCCCTGCAGGTTACCGACATCTCTTCCTTTGAGGTCATCACCAGTCAGTCCCACGTGGACGGATTGGCGGCACTTCGCGCGCTGCTCGGGCCGGAGTCGGATCGTCTCAAGGTGTCTGGCCGCATCTTTCATAACGCAACGGGTCATGTTCCGGAGATCCTTGAGAGCAAGCAGGCTGCCGGCAGCAAGTACAATCTGTGTCCCTATCCCTGGACCTCCATGGTTATTGCGTCCAATGGCGATGTGGTGGCCTGCTGCCGGGATCTTCAGCACAAGACTGTGTTGGGTAACTTGTTCGAGCAGGAGTTGGCCGAGATTTGGAATGGCGAGCGCTATGCCTATTTGCGCCGGGCCCTGGTGGAGCAAGCACCGGAGCGAGCGAATGCCTGCCGCAATTGCGATCTACCGTTTGATGCGGGCAAGTTCTCGCTGACACACCTGGTGCGCACCGGCGTGCACAGGCTGGGTATGTTCCGCTAGCGTTTCACGCTGCCGGTCTCGGTGCCTGCCAGACGCTTTTCCATTATCCTTGGTCGGCCTGGGGTTGTGCCTTGCTGGGGAGGGGATTACTTGGACAAGCTACTCATTGCCAATCGCGGTGAGGTGGCCATTCGTGTTGCCCGGGCCGCTGCCGAGCTCGGCATTGCCAGTGTCGCCGTTTACGCAAGCGAGGATGTCGAATCGCTGCACCGCCAGCGCGCGGATACATCGGTCGCGCTATCGGGGCGCGGGGCCTCTGCCTATCTAGATATCGAGCAGCTGGTGGGTCTGGCCAAGACGCACGGTTGCGACGGTGTCCACCCGGGCTATGGCTTCCTCAGTGAGAACGCGCAATTCGCCCAAGCGGTGGTGGATGCGGGTTTGATTTTCGTCGGGCCGGCCGCCGAAACCCTGGCGCTGCTGGGCGATAAGGTGCGTGCCCGCGAGCTGGCAGTGGGTTGTGAAATACCGGTGCTGGCCGGCACTTCGAATGCGGTGGATGAAGCTGGTGCCGCGGCCTTTTTCGAAAGCCTGCCGAGCGGTAGCCAGATGTTGATCAAGGCCGTCTCGGGTGGGGGCGGGCGCGGCATGCGGGTGGTGCGAAAGGGGGATGAAATCGGCCCTGCTTTCGAGCGGGCTGCTTCGGAAGCCCTGGCCGCATTTGGTAGCGCCGAGCTGTATGCCGAAGAGTTCCTGCCCCGGGCCCGTCATATAGAAGTGCAGATAATGGGCGATGGCTCCGGGGCGGTGAGCCACATGTGGGAGCGCGAGTGCAGCGTGCAGCGCCGCCACCAGAAGGTGCTGGAGATCGCCCCATGCCCGGATATCGGGGAGTCGCTGCGTGGCGACCTCCTAGAGGCCGCCTTGCGGCTGGGCGAGGCGGCTGGCTACCGAGGTCTGGGAACGGTGGAGTTTCTGCTGGATGAGGCTGGCAGCCGCTTCGCCTTTATCGAAGCCAACGCCAGGTTGCAGGTTGAGCATACCGTCACCGAGGAGGTAACGGGTGTGGATCTGGTGTGCGCTCAGCTGCAGATCGCGGGCGGGCGCACGCTTGCCGAGTTGGGTCTGACCCGAGATGGCGTGCCGCGGCCCCGCGGGTTTGCGATTCAAACCCGTATCAATATGGAGACCTTGCAGGAGGACGGTTCTACCCGGCCCGCGGGCGGAATGCTGACGGCATTCGACGTGCCGACCGGGCCAGGTCTGCGCACGGATACATACGGCTATGTGGGTTATACCAGCAGCCCGGCATTCGATTCGTTGCTGGCCAAGGTCATCGTTCATTCTCAGTCTGACAATTTCTCGCACGCGGTGCGCAAGTGTGCGAACGCGCTGGCGGAGACGCAGATTGAAGGCATCCCCACTAACCTGCAGATGCTGCGCAGATTGCTCGCTATGCCGGCCGTTGCAGCGAACGAGCTGCATACGCAGTTTCTCGATGAGAACGTGGCGCAGCTTGTAGAGCATGTCGGCGATAGCATGGGGTCGGACGCAGGGAGTTCTGTGCTTGCTGGTGCCCAAATGGACTCTGTGGATCCGCTGGCGGTGCTCGACCACGGCAAATCGGGGCAGGGCACTGCGGCCACGGCGCCCCAGGCCCTGGCGTTGGTGCAGGAGGAATTGCCAGCCGGCGTGGCAGCGGTTGGCGCGCCCATGCAGGGCACCATCGTGAGCTTCGATGTGTCTCCGGGCGATGCGGTGTACGTGGGCATGCAGGTGCTCGTCATGGAAGCCATGAAGATGGAGCACGTGGTCTATTCCGAGGTCAGTGGCTTAGTGCAGCGCCTGGGCGTTGCGCAGGGGGATACCGTTTTCGAGGGTCATCCGCTGGTCTATCTGGAGGAATCTGAGGTGGCCCAGGCCGCGCAGTCTGACGCCGTGCGGCAGGATCTGGACCACATTCGCGACGATCTGCAGGAAGTGTTCGACCGCAAAGGCGCGGGCGCTGACGAAAATCGGCCCCAGGCCGTGGCGAAACGTCGCAAGACCGGCCACCGCACCGCCCGAGAGAACGTGGCCGACCTCTGCGACGCGGGATCCTTTGTGGAGTACGGGTCCATCGTGGTGGCCGGCCAGCGCCGCCGCCGCAGCATGGAAGACCTCATAGAAAACACCACAGGCGATGGCATGGTTTGCGGCCTGGGCCAGGTAAACGGACATCTGTTCGACGAGTCGCGCGCGCGCGCCATGGTGATGTCCTATGACTACATGGTCCTTGCCGGCACTCAGGGCATCAAAAACCACGAAAAGAAGGACCGCCTGTTCGAACTGGCCGCCAAGCATCGCCTGCCTACGGTGCTGTTTGCCGAAGGCGGTGGCGGCAGACCCGGCGACACCGACGGGTCGGGCGTGGCGGGTCTGGATTGCTGGGCGTTTACCTACTTTGCGCGGCTGTCCGGCCTGGTTCCCATGGTGGGCATTA
>MDTE01012110.1_pt1 | contig 17650 bp, 30 predicted proteins | sample 811231 | NCBI WGS metagenome assembly MDTE01 (sample SAMN05326651, study PRJNA326480) | marine metagenome | isolation source: seawater | place: Indian Ocean: Red Sea | collected 2010
GTTGCGCAAGCGGCCCCGTGACCTCCCATTGGGGCAAGGGGGGGAGGGGTCTGCCGCTATCATAGGCACATGCTCAGCGCACGCACTTAGCAAACATGACCCATTTGGCTGCCTAGCACCTAAAGTGCCAACAGACGCCGCCTGTGCGAGTCTAGTCATCATCTACGATCAGCCCGATGATACTGCTCTTATGTACAGGTTTTTTGCAGTGTGGGCAGTCCTCTGCCACGTCAACCACCTCTATGGCAACGCCATCGAGCACCATCTCACTCAGCAGCATGCGCTGGTATACAACCTTACTGCCAACGCTGACACCCGGCAGCAGCCGCTGTGCCTCTGGCCCCATGCTGATCACCTGCCCTGTAGGGTAGTTGATTGCCCTGCCAAGGTGTATGCCGCTGTCTGTCACTGTCTTGCTGTCATCCGGTATGATTGCCACTGTGCTGCCTGTGGCCTGTAGTGTTTTCATCGTTTCAACCTCTTGCTCATTGCTTTGTAATATCTGTGATATGCCCTTGTTGCTGGTGTGCTCTTGCGCTGCTTGCCGTTGCTTTTCCGGCATCTAACTGGCCCACAATTGTAGATGACTGGCGCTGCCTTTGGCCCGTACTTCCTGAACAGTCTGGCCCAATACGCTGCCGCCGTATCTGCAGCAGTGTGCCACTGATACAGCTCTGCACGCTTTACCTGCTTGCGCACTGTGCGCGCTGCGCCCATTGTCATTTGCCAAGGTCCATGACTTCTGCCGCCATCACCCTTGAGTCTGATATTGTGCCTGCTTTCAGCATAGCCAACAGCCAAGAGCCACAGCGGACAAATGCCATGGCCCTTGGCTGCCTTGATTACCGCATCAACCATATCTGCCCTGTCTTGCCTTGCTTTGCCCTTGAGCGCCTCAAGTGCGTGCATGGCCTGATCAATCGTCAGAGCTTTGGTTGTTGCTGTTGGTGGGTGAATGCTTAGCGTTGCTAGTACTACCATTTTTATTATCATCATAAACCTCATCAAACACCACGCGGTGTATTAGATATGTCCCGTCATCCTCTGGAAAATTGCGCATCGGGCACTGTATAAAATTGCCCACATAGCCACACGTTTTGCAGTATGCCATTGCCATCAGCTCACCCCTTGGCCTTGCTTGATCTAAGCATAGTGCTGATTCTCTGCTTGGCTAGCCCGTCTATTTTTGTTTGCAGTACAATCTGTTCAGACGTGTCAAGCGATGAGCCTTTGATCGCGCGCTTGAGCTTATCAGATGACACATCAGTCACCTTGCCAAGCCAATGCTCAACACTCTCACCGAGCGCCTCAGATAGCAACTCAGCCACCTTGTTTGCATCGTGTGTACGTCTGACGGTTTTACTCAATGCATAGGTGCGACCATCTGCATCAAGTGCCCCCTCATGCTTGATATGTGTTTTTATTTTGCTGTCAATCTCGCTGCGTCTGCCTCTGGCTGCCTTTTCAATAGCTGCCATGCGCTCACGCTCATGTGCTAACCCATCCCATGCATCAGGGATCATATCATCAAGCTCACCGCTCTCAAGCGCTTCACTAAGCAGCGGGCACATCTGCCGGTGATGACACCAACCACAATGCTTGTTGAGCGTTGGCGGATATAGTTGATCACGCTTCCACTTATCTACACGGCTGACAAGTGTCATGATGTACCGCTCAAGGCTGTCGAGCTGCTCATCAGTGCGCTCTGTGTACTGACAGAAGCCATGACGCAGCATGTCATAACATAGCCTGACACGCTGACCCGGCCACAACATGCGAGCAGCCAAGCCGTAGATCCCAAGCTGCAAAGACTCATCAACCTCATCACGGCTGAACATAGCTCTGTTTGTCTTATAGTCTTTGATGACCAGCACACCATCAGCATCTCGCTCAATGACATCAATGAACCCGATGAGCCTGTCACCGTTTGGTAGCGGCAGGCTGAAATGCTTTTCAACGTCTACTATGCGCGTGTGGTCAAGCGTGCGCTCACGCTCCACCCAATCAGCCACCAACTGCTCGCCATCTCTAAAATGTGCAGCGCTGCCGCCGTCAGGGTAGTGCTTTGCCCATATCTTGCCGTACAGCCCAACGATCTTATCAAGATCCATTGGGCCAGCATATTGCTTGACCATTGCCCTGCGTTTGACCACCTCAAGCACCTCATGCACCAAGCTGCCTTTCCTGAGCGCATCACTTGACTCACCGCGCTCACCCATTACATAGGTGCGCATGAACTGCAGCCCACATTCTTCAACCTTGCTTAGCCTGCTGTAGCTCCACTTGTACACCATCACACACCCCCTCTACTTGCTGCCCCAGCCGCACCAGCCATGACGGCTGTGACGGCTCGACCCAACTTTCCTACAAATTGCCCTTTTGCCTCGCGATCGCTGCACTCGCGCGCGTATGCAAAGTTTCTATCAAAAGCCGTCATAGCCGTCACGATGTACAGCAGTGGCCCGTTTAAAGTCGTCATCATGTCGTCACAAGTCGTCATCATGTCGTCACTCTCATATTGTTTCAAAATTGCCGTCATTGCCGTCACAACTGTCACGAGTTAGCCCAGCTTTTTGATTGCTTACCCCCCTGCGCACAATCCGCTAAATACGCACAATTAGCTTTTTGCGCAGTCTCGCCGCCTTTGTGCGTAATGTGCGTAATGTGCGTAATGATTTCAGCCTCGCCAGCCTGCCCATCTGCATGGGGGCGGGTAGCTGCCCCCATTGGCGGTGGCTCTGGCACCTCTGCCGGTAACGGCTTGACCGTCTGCCCCGGCTTTGGCCAATGGCCCAACCGCTTGAAGTGCGCCCGCTCCTCTGGCGTTGCTGCAGCACATTTTTTTATATGCTTGTTGCTGCCCTTGTATCTGGTTATTGAAAGCACCATTCCGCATGTTTTGCATAGTCTCATTTGCTTGCCTCTTTTGGGTCATACTTGAACGCCATCCACGCCGGTGTTTTGCCACTGCGAAGCGCCTGTTTTCTTTCTGCAAGGCGTGCACACATTAGCCGCTCATTTTGGCCGCGTTCAAACGCCTCTGCTGCTTTTTTTGATGGCTTACAATGCGCCATGTTTAAGCATTCGGCTGGCGATGCCCCAAGCGCCGCGAGGTACTCAACGATCGCCTCTGGTTTTTCGTTGGCCATTTTTTCTGCGTGATCTTCTTGCAATTGCGCCGTTTCTAGTTCATCAACCAGCTTGGCCGCTGAATTTGCAGCTGGCACGCTCCCGTGACCGGCCAACTTGATCATTGCTTCTATTATTGCCAACCGTATCTCAGCAGCGGTGGCCCCTCCTATCAATTCTCTCATTTGCTGGCCTCGTCAAACGGCTTTGCATTATTAATTTCTGCGTCCATCCATGATTTATGAAAGTCATAAACTGCCTTGCTCTCTGTAATAACAGACGCTTCGATCCTCGGGTTTGATGTGAGATTTGCTGACGACACAATTGACACATGCATTTCATTTCCACTGAGCAGGTATACCTTTGCATGACAGCTCGTCAGCCTTAGATCGCACGATTGAAGCGCTGATCTAAGCATGGTGTATGCGTTGGGCTTTCTGACCTTGACGCGCCAATCAACTATTGCTCTGCACGATCTGATTGCGCCTGATGACATCGCTGCGCATAGTCTAGATAGGCTTGCGTCGCTTGCGCTCCATGTTGCGAACATAAGATCAGCAGGTGAAAGCTGATCTGCAATGGCGGCGATCATGTGTTCAGCAGACCATTCTGCAGCGCTCACAACGTGTATTGCGCTGTCCCGCTTGATGGTGCCAATTACATCTTTGCATCTGGATAGCTTTTTCCCGAGCGCCGTTGTTGTAAACTCTGCCGAATAGCTGCACGCGCCGTAGCTTTTGGCTGGGGCATCTAGCGGCAACTCTGTTTGATCCATGGTCTGTATTATTTTATCTAGCGACGACGATCCGCCGCCTTTGTTTTTTTTGTTCATCTACTTGCCCTCTCCTGTGTCCAATCGTGCGGCTGTTCACCTAACGCCCGCAGCGCCAACGGGTACAGCCTTGCCCTGCTGGTACGCTCTGGCACAAATCCAAGCCGCTGCAGCCTCTGGCAAAATTTCATCATGCTGAGCCGCCTGTGTCCTGTGTCCTGCGCCCATTCAGAATAGTTGTCATATAACGCCCTTGCCGCTGTGCCGGTGGTGGTATCTACTGCCTTGAGCCGTATGGGCTTTGCCTCATCTTTGACCCACTGTGACACCTGATCTGACGAATGACGCCATTCGTTGAGCGCCTCGGTGCTGCTCTTTGGTATGGTATAACCTTTGTTTTGCATTAACCTGACAGCGCCATCAATGGCCCATCTGACAACACCCGGCAGCTCTGTGCGTATAATGCGAGCAGCAAGCCCCTCATCACGGCGATCACCCTCAAACGTGTTGTCAAAGCTAAGCACGCAGAACCGCCGCCAATATCCATGAGAATGGTCAAGGCTGCCCGGCAGCGTGTTGCAACTGAACATGTGACACGCGGTTGGCCTGAATGTAAAAACTGGCTTATATGGCAGCCGCGCCTGTATTGGCTCGCCAGCAATAACGCTTTTGAACCTGTCAGATCCGCCAACGTCTGCATCAGGGATCTCACCTGCTGCATTGAGCAGCACGCCCCTGAGCGTTGCCACTGAATAGTCCTGATTGAATCGTTGCGGTGCCACTGCTGCCCTTAGATCTTGCGGTATCAGCGCGCCTATGACATCCATGGCCACGCTTTTGCCGTTGGCCCCTGCACCATGCAGCACAAGGCACTTTTGGTGCTCTGTTGCCAAGCCAGCTACCAGCGCAGCCCCCGCGAATTCCTGCAGCAACATAGCCCGCTGCTCGCACTCGTCACCCTCAAACACCTCAATGAGAAACTGCACCCACCTGTGCGCCCGTGCGTCAGCGTGGTAATTGTATGGCACGCTGTGGCGCGCTCTGTGTGCTGCGTCATGGCGTCGCAGGTGCGCGCCTTCTGGCCCTATCTTTAAAAACCCGTTGGCCACCGAAATGCCCGGCTCTGTGGACTCAAAAAATTCAGGATCGTGCACGTCTGATTGCGCGCACTGAACTGCACCACGCACCTTATTGTTTGACAGCGTGAGCTGCTTGATGATTGGATCGCCTGTTTTGGTGTGTTTGCCCACATATGACTTGCCCCGATATTGCTGCACCATGCGCTGCAACTGGCGCTCATCAGCCACGCGCCACACGCCTGACGTTGTGTCATAGCGGTACACATCGCCCTCTGTAAACACTGGCCGCTCACCGTCTGTGTCAGCCATCTCAGCCAACAGCTCACGCCCAATGATGACCTCATCATTGCCATCAAGCGGTGGTCGTTCTTTGGCCCATCTTCCCATACGGTTGAACGCTTCAAGCTCAGCCGCTGCGCGGTGTGGTGTGCCTCGCTGATATTGCGCGCAACTGTGGGCAATTTTCTCAACCTCCCACGTTTCCAATGGCGGCTGGCATCTGGCGTCATTTTCTGCCATCAGTGCCGCCCTGATCCCTGGCTCCTCAAAACCGTCATTGCGCATTGAGCACCCCAGCCGCATCAATGCATCGTTTCTGTTCTCGTGTATGTCTCTGCCTGCTGACACCTTGCGCCGTGGCCCTGCCCTGCCACCGCTGCCGATAACCAGTGACATCAGCCACTGTGGCGCAAGCTGCGGGCACTCGGCTTGCACCTCTTTGGCTTCCCATTCATATGTTCGCCCAGATTTGTGCGGGCTGCCGGGGCCAACCACATACCCACCGCTGCCTCTGACATCAATGCCCGGCGCTATGCCTGTGCGGTTTCTAACGTCAACGGATGCAGGCTGTGCAAAATAGTAGTGCATCCCACCGCCGCCTGTGATGACGGTAGGTGTATTTGGCAGCTCACCGTGCTTGGCTTCAAGCTCTGCCAGTGATTCATGCCCGCCATGGCGCTCATCAATGTCAAGCACCCATATACCAGAGCCGTGCCCTGTAGCGATGCCAACGCCAGCCAGTGGCGTTTTTCGCCACCACTCTTGGATCTGCCGCTGGTCTGTTGTGGCATCAAGCTGCCAACGTGCGGGCTGTGGGTGTTTGCCTGCCGCATCACATGCCGACAAAGAACATGCACAAGCCCCGTCAGGATTTATGTGATGCAACGGCAGCACCCGCAGCCCGCAGTTGGCTAACGCCAACGCATTTTTAAGCATTTGCGTCATCTATCTACCTTCTAAAAGCCAATATCGTCATCATCAAACGGATTATCAGCAACTGGTGCAGCAGCAGGTGCAGCAGCAGGTGCAGCAACTGGTGCAGCCGAACGCAATGCCGCATCAGGGCCAAGAATGCACTCACGCAGATCGTGACCGTCAGACAGCAATACCTTGCGCATCTTTTCAACCTGCTTATCACTGAGCTTTTTGCCCTTTGTAATCGTGAAAACAGTGTCTTTTTTGCTGCCCTTTCTGGATATGTCCAGCACCGCCGTCAGCATGCCATCCATCATGTTGAACGCTTGAAACAGATCTTTTGCCGTGGTCTGGTTTGCGTCAAAGATCTTCACCTCTTTTGACTCAGTGCAGTACACATTGAACGCCACCCGTGACCGCTTTGACTCATATCTCGGCTGGCCGTTTGGCATCATGGCTGACGGATCAGCAATACTGTCAGACGGTGTGCCGTGGCCCTCTAGGTTATCCCATTGCTTTGTGTAGCCAAACGGCTTGTCATCCAAAAACACCATCGACGCACTGCCGCCGTCTGGAATGTTGATCCAGATCCCACCGCTGCCCTCTGATGTATTTGCCTCAAGCACGCCCATGGCCTGCTTCCAGTTTTCGCGCCAATCACTCAATTTATCACCTCACTACTTTCAAGCAGCTCAAGCTGTTGGCCACTGTAGCCGTCAGCCCTGCCGCTTGGATTTCTAAAAAATAAAGCCCAGACAATGCGCCTGCGCTCTGCGTCTGTTGGCCCTGTTTAATGCTGGTCTGAATAGCCACCGCAATCCTCTGGGTGTGGGTTGAACCGCAAGCACTCAAGGTGGTCATCAAACGGCTCAGCTGTTGGCATAAACCACCACAACAGGACTGACCACACCGTTGGCGATCTGTCATAGTACTCAAAGCTATCACCATCATGCCGCCAGTGCTTAGCGCTGCAAGCTGGGCCAATCAAGTCAGCTACCTTGATGCACTGCCGCTCCGCTCCCCAGAGCGCATTTGCATAGTCCTGCCGCCTTTCCTGCTCGGTGCAGTCATCCTCACAATCAGGATCGGTCGCGCTGTGACAGCAGTACCTGTCAACAATGTACGCCCATGAGCAGCACACCTGCTGACCATCAACGTGGCAAGGCTGTGCCACCGCCATGCCGCCCGGTACAGGTGAGCAAAACAAAGCCGCTAGCCAATAAACAAACCCCATATCAATCAACCTCCCTGCGCCGCTTTCTGCGCACTCTCAAGCAGCCGCCGCATGGGATCCCATCTTTGGGAAAATTGCGCCATCTCTGAAAGTCATCACCAATCACTGCGCCGCAATACGTGCCAGAGCCGTCAAACTCAAGCAGGTGGCAGCGCTGCGTGACTGGGTTTTGAACAAATTTTTCCCTGCGTTTAGCTGTCATCTGATGACCTCTTTGGCGGCTCTGAAGTCACCCACGCTGGTGGCTTGTAATAGGCAACGGGTGGCGTCGAATACTCGAAGATCTGCACCACGCAGTGCGGTGCCACTTGCCGCCACCCGGTTGACGTTTCCACCATCTCTGCATGTACTTTGATGGCTTCAACGCTTGCAACTTGCCTGTCATCAAGCCAAACACCGGCCTGCGTCAACCCGTCCATGATGGACTTTACAATGTTGTCAATGTCAATCCGCTGTTTGTGCGCCCACAACCATGCGGGTGAGTGCTTTGGCCTGCCTGTTTTTTTGTACACCTTGGCCATATCCTGTGTGCGCTGGAACACTGCCCAAACTTTCAAGCCAATTGGCCCATCAAGCACCAGCTCACCCACTGCAGCACGCGCCAAGTCTGCAATGGTGCCCTCATAGGTTCGCGTTTTTTGCGGTGTGATGACACGCACTTTCCCGCCCATCCTAACCGCTCTACCTCTGGCCTTACCCTGTGGTGCCAGCGGGATTGTAAATTTGTAAATCATCTGCTCTACCTCAAAAAAGACACACGTGTGCAGCTGCTAAAAAAGCACATTGCCGCCCTTTGCTGTCATCGTTTCGCTTTTCTGCTCCAGACAATCACGGTACCTGCCATAATGTTTGTTGTCTATGGCGTTGATCCGTGTAAGCCTAAAAACACTTTTCTGCTACCCCTCCAACCAACTGCAGTGACGCGGCTGGGGTTGTTAGCGCAGCCCCAGCCAACCTCTGTTGAAAACTCACCCACCTGCCTTTTGCAGCAGCATTGCCATAAACTCAAGCCTGTGGGCTGGTACTTTACACCTTCCTGATTCCCAGTATGCCACCATACGGCGTGTGACTTTCATGGCTGCAGCAAATTGCACTTGTGTCATCTTTAGCCTCACTCGGTGCCACTTGACGATCTCGCTGTCAGCCATCTAAATCACCGCTTTCAATGCGCTGATATGTCAACAAATCGCGCAAACCATCATCATGCACCTTGAGCCGTTTGATTGCAGTGGTGACAAGTTTTCTGGCCTCTGGAATGTCAACGTCTTTTACCAGCTTCCAAAGCTCATGTTCTGCGTTTTCAAGCAATACAAGCAAAGCCCGTGTTGTTGCTGTGCTAGTGCGTGCCAGCACCTTGAACCTGTCACGCTCTTGGTTGCTCTGCTCAACGGCTGCGCTGAGCCGCTTGATCTCATTGATTAGTTGATCGCTCACTGTCTAACCTCCTGACAATTTTCTGCTCATAGCAGTATTTTTTGAAATGATCCCACAATCCCGGTGCGCACTGTGGCCGCTGCTCAGATTCATTCATCAGCCGCACCAGCGCAGCCGCTGCAGCGTATGCCTCTGCGGGCTGGCCGCTGCTTTTGGCGTCATCCCAACGATTGAGCAACCGCTGCAACCGCTGGCCCACAGTGCGCTTGATCAGCTTAGCCATTCAAACCGCCAGATCTAGCTGGTCTGACCCGCGCGCCGCCGCTGCCAAGTTTAGGCAGGCTTGATCGTAATAGCTCTGCTTTAGCTCAAACCCAACAAACTGCCGCCCCATTGACAATGCCACATGGCCCTCACTGCCGATGCCAGCAAACGGAGAGAGCACAAGATCACCCGGATTGCTCCACAGTTTCATTGCTCTGCGAATGACCTGAAGCTGAAGAGGGCATATGTGTTTTTCGTCACTGCTGGCCCTTGCACTTCGATACTGAAGCGTGTCAGAAGGATTGATATCTGACCATATGGGTGAAGCGTACCGTTGCCACACATGAACAGGGAAACTTTCATTGTCATGAGTCACTGGCTCAATATTTGCGCCCGGTTTCCTCATGGTCACAAGGTAATCGGCAATGCCTTGCCTTGACATGCACGAATCTTTTTTCAACTGCTTATGCAGCAGCCCAAGTGCCTTTGTCCGCTGCATCGCTACAACCGGATCCTTCCATATACATACCTCTGAGTGGTAGATCCATCCTTTGTCCTGAAACAGTCTAATCATTTCACCTCTAAAGTCAGTCAGCCCAATGACGCCATCTCTTGATTTTGACGTGGGCAAATTCATGCAATGGAATGACAGAAGTCGGCCCGGCATCGTCACCCTGATCAACTCGTCAACAAGATATTCAAACTGACTAAAAAATGACTTGTGATCTTTGCAGTTACCCATATCTCTCACGCTGTTGCTGTAGGTATAAAGCGATGCGAATGGTGGAGAGAATATTGTGTAGTGAATTGAATCAGATTTCATTTTAGCAACACCATCGACACAATCAGACCGGTTGAGCACCCACCCATCACCATGCTCAGTTGCCGTATTATAATCATCGCTGCTCACATTCAGCGCCCCCCAATCACTCATACTGCTCATGCTGCCTATCATCTTTTTTGACATATTCTCTGCGTCCTCTGACTTTCTTTTGATGCTATCCAATACAGACAATTCCGGGTCTGACATTGCGATGTGTACGTCAACGGCATTTTTCTGCCCAAACCGCCAACACCGCCTTATTGCTTGGTAATACCTCTCATACGAGTGAGAAAGGCCAACAAAGGCAACTTGATTGCAGTTTTGCCAGTTCATACCGAACCCGGCAATAGATGGCTTTGTAATAAGCACTCTGATTGATCCGTCTGTAAATCCATTCATTTTTGACACTTTGTCACGATCTGAATCTGCGCCTGAAACCTGCAAACCGTCATCAATTTTCCGCTCAAGTTCGTCGGCCTCGTCGTTCAAGTCGCACCATACGATCCATTGGCCGTCTGTGCCGTTCACCAAATCTGCAATTGACTGCACTCTATTTTGAATACTGCATCTTCTGGCATCGCGCAGATCAGTCAACGACAGAGCAGATGGAAAAAGCACTCCATCTTGCCTATAGTCACTATCAACCATTCTCACATTCGTTGACAGTTCAGGCAGAACATATCCACTGTCATCGTAGCCAATATCTGCAGGCGTTTTGATGGCAACGGCCCACGATCCAACCCACCGCCAAAAGTCATCCACCGCGTGCTTTTTCAGCCGCCACTTTGAAGTGTTGCCCCCGTCATGCACAAAGAACGTGGAGAGCATCTCTGTTCTGGTCATAGCTCCAACAAACTCAGCATGGTTTCCGATCTCCATGTGATCGTTCGGCGCTGGAGTAGCCGTACATGCAAGCCTAAACGGTATATGCTGCGCAAATTCAATCAGGGCATTTCGTGTCTTGCCATCGTGTGACTTTAGTATGCTCGATTCATCAAGGACGATGCCGTCAAATTCATCAGCGTCGAACTTATGCATCTTGTGGTAGTTGGTAATGGTGATCTTTGACTCAGACGCGCCGCCGCTTGAGAATGCTGCATCGATGCCAAACCGCGCAGCCTCTTTTACCGTTTGCTGCGCAACAGCCAGCGGTGTAAAGATCAGAACCTTTCCCGGCACTTCGCTTGCCCATGCCAATTGCATGATCGTTTTTCCAAGCCCGCAATCAGCAAATATAGCAGCCCTGCCTTTTGACAATGACCATTTGACAATCTTTCTCTGCCAGTCGAAAAGACCGCTGTTGATAACTCCATCGGCATCTATTCCTGATGGCTTAGATGTTATAGCTTTACTGTCTAAAAAATTTTGATAGCTAATCTCGGTCATTTTCTCTCTCTATTTTTCTGCTTAGCCTTTTTAATTTAAAATCAATCGCTGACTGAACGTTCCCGCCAAATTCAGCCGTGAACGTGTGCGCTATTTGGTGCGCAACTATGATCACATCCGCAATCTCGCTAACCACATCATCTGCGGTGCACTTGCCTCGGCCATGATGCCGCAATGCAACTATAAGTTCAGCGCATTCTTCGATCGCTACGTCCGTTTGCGCGCATAGCCCCCATGTGCGCACCACAGCATCTGCGATCTTATCTATTTCGTTGCCAACACTAACCATGTTGTTCCACTCGGCCCGGCCGCCTCATGCGCCGCCTGACGCGAAGACATGACCCACATGCAATGCCATGCTTCGGCATCGAGTGTCTATATATGTAATCATCATCAACGCGCGTGCTGCAGTATGTCAGACCGTTGTCATGTAGAATGTGAACCCTGCCGCTGAAAGTGTTTTCTACTAGCTTGTATTTCATTCTGCGTACTCACCTTCACAAAATAAGCAATCAACCATCTCTTGCAATTTCGACTTAGCCCACTGAGCGTCTCCAACGTCACCCCAGTGCTTAGGTGACTGATCTTTGTCCATCATTTCAATTTTTTCAGCAAGTCTATTGACCAATGCCAATGCCTCTGCCGTAGTGCTGGAAAACTCTGCTTTTGCTGCGTTCATTGTGTTGGCTCCTTGCCCCCCGGTAGCCAGGGGGCGGTTTGTGTGTCTATCGGGCTTCATACTTTGCCAAGTAGTCGATTTCTTTTTTGGTAAGCCTGCGCACTTCAACATACCCCATACCGCTGCCATTGATCCGCGCCTCCGCTGGTGCCATTTCTGTGCCCTCAGCTAATCCGAGTTTCTTTTGAACGCGGCTGTTTTTTCCCATTGGGATCCACTTCCGGCCATACTTTGCGGCCTCTTTTTCAGACAGCAGCCACATGCTTTTATCACTGTAGGTGTATTGGCACTTGAATGTTTTCATTTCAGCATCAACGCGCTCGCCATCCTGTGTGATTAGGCAGGGAAATTCCGCCATTCCGCCGTTTGCAGCAATCTTTGCTTGCTCTCTGTTTTTCTCTGAGAGCATCCCGTTGGCCCACTGAGTCAGAAACCCATCAGTGTCACAGCGACGAAAGCTGGCCTCTTTTTTGGCCGCGTATTTTGCCGCCTCTGCTTTTAGTTCTGATTCGCTCATTGTCAGGTTTTTTACTTGTGTTGCGTTCATTGTGTTGGCTCCGTTGTTTGTTTCGTTGACCATGTTTAAGATGATAGCCGATGTGCAATGGTTTCACAAGCATAATCGTGTTTTTTTATTCTTTTTTTTTATAATGCAACGCAGTGCACTGGTCATGGTGTACCTCAACCAGTCGCAGTGCTGCGTGAAGCTGCTGCACCGATGGGCATAGTTGTGGCACATTTTGGCCGCTTTCAGTACACTGCTGGCATGAGTCCTGAGCTGATAAACACAATCATAGACGGCGGTGGCTTGCTTGGCTTTGCGGTGTTTCTTGTGTACCAGCATGGCCAGATGCAGAAACGGCTTGATACGCTCCTTGTTGATTTTCAAGCTGAATTGAAGCGCATTGATGATGGCTTTGACAATCGCGTTGGGATTATCCGTGAGCGGTATGAGGCTGTGATAAGCAGCCACCGAAGTGAGCACCGCCAAGAGCGTGAGCGCATGCACCTGCAAATCTCAGAATTGCAGCGTGATCTGCTAAGCCGTGAACGTGAATCTGTGATGAATTTAAAGGCTGATATCGACTAGGTTACAAGCTGCCGCCCGATGTGGTCACTGCCACCGCGTTGAACTCAACCACCACATCAGACACATATGGCTGCGTTACCTGCGTTTCCTGTATGTCAATGGTGCTGTCATCTAGCTGACATAGAATTTTCCCGTTGATGGCGTTCTTTGCAAATGCTGTATCAGCGTATCCGTTGATCGTGCCGTTTTCCTTTGTCTGATAAAGCGTGAACGGGTGGCCCTGCAGCATGTAGCGCTGCACCTCGTACCACCTTTTCAGCTCTGAGCGTGTCACCTGTAGCGTCACCCGGTAAACGTCCTGCTTGAGCAGCTTGACGCTGCGCCCCTGCCCATGGTTGATGTCAGTGCGCCTGAGCTGCCAGCGAAAACCGGCCACAACGTTGCACCCGCGCGCCCCCTCAAAAATAGCTGGTGACGGGTTGCCCGTTTCGCTGGTGCCGGTGGCTGTGCCAATTTCAAAGCCGAGAAAATCAGCAAGGCTCTGGAAGTAGCCAAAGTGCAGGTCAAACGCTGCACTGCTGTGGGCTATGGTGTATGTGTCTGCAGTGCCTTGTGCAACAGTAAAGCCGCCGTGCACTGTCTGCAGCGCCGCCTGCAGCACGGCCCTGATGTGTTCACCTGTGTAACTTTGTGCAGTTGTGTCTTTGAGTTTGACGGTGTGCGTGGCACCGCTTGCAGGATACTGCAAGTAAATGGCATCAGCGTCAGTGTACTTGATCCCACACTCGATGCGGTAGGCCACAGATCAGCCCTCTCTGTTGTCTTGAATGATGACCTTTTTGGCAGTGATCTTTGTTGGGTATTCATCACCAAACAAGTCAACCAGCAACCGCTCAAAGACGTTGATCATGCGCTTTGTCATGTCCTCTGTCAGCACTGCGCCAAGCAGCAGGCTGGCGATTTGCTCAAGCAGTGGATTGACAGCGCCAGCGCTTTTGAGCGTTGCATCTGTAACCTCACCGATTGCAAGCCGCGCATATTTCTGCATCAGCTCGGCAGCTTCTGGCGTCATGCCGCTCATTTTTCCACCTGCTCACCGTGTGCCTCAATGGGCAACGGCTTGCCGTCACACTGCAAACCTACCACGCCCGCTGGTGGGCTTGGCTTGTCAGGTGCCTTGTCAATTGTAAACTTGAGCACAGCGCACGTGCAAACGCGCGTGCCGTCTTGCACTCGGCATTGATCTGGCCACGCAGTCACGCAACCCACTGCCATGATGATAATGACAATGGCACACAGCAGCCGCTTCATATCGCCAACTTTCCTGACGCTTTGCGCAGCCCGATGATCACGGCACTAGCTAGTGCAGCATATACCTCTGTAGAGTACTCAGCAGGCACCTCAACGCCAAAGCGTGGCAGCACCACAAGCACCACAATGGCAGCGCATACGGCTTGAATAGTGGTTGACTTGTACCACTTCTTGCCGCTTTCCTCTGCTGGTGCTGGCTTTGTTTCTTCTTTCTTTTCACTCATTTTGGCTGCCTCCTGGGCCTCAGTGCCCTGTCAAGTTTCTTGTCAATCTTGTTTAGTGTTTCCGTGTGCGTCTGCTGTCTCGTGTTGATCTCTGTCAGCCTCTCTCTAGTTGCTTGGATCTGCTTTTCCATCTTGTCAACGCGCGCATCTGCCTGATCTTGCGCTAGCTCAATGCGCCCCCGGTGCGCTGCTGCGTCACCAAACTTGTGACTGTTTTCAGCTTGCATCACTTGATAGCTGGTCCAATTAGTGACAGCCCACCCGGCGATCATTGCCATGGCCGTGACAAATTGCCAATTGTCTTTTACCCACCGCATCATATGATCCTGCCGAGCCTCCTGTTGTATAACTTCCACAACGTCATCCTGCCATCAGCGTGCCCGCCTTTGACCCTCTGCCCCGCTTTGGCGTGCCCTGCTGGATACTTGGCCGCGCGGTGGCCGTGCGCGACTATACCACCAACAGACTTATCAAACCACAATGCACTGCCCCTGTTTGGGCCTTTATTGCTTTGCGTTGGCATCTCCAGCGGTATCTCAACAGTACCGTTGTGCGTGTTGTAGCAGTGGCCGCAGATGACAGATAGCAGCGCATCCAGTGACGCCATCTGCTCTGGTGTGTCAGCGGCCTCTTTTTTGCGCCAAGCGGTCGGGCTTGGATCGATCATTGTCTTCCAGTGGCTTTTTGTGCGCGTGTACGGGTTGATCATCTCAACGCCAATGCACCGCCCATTGACCTCGTTGGCGTGCGCCAGCTTGTCAGAAAGATCGTTGAATTGGTGGATAGAGCCATCACCGTCAATCATAAAATGCACACCAAGCCCACGTTTGCGCAGCACTCTGTCAGTGCTGCTCACGCTGCTTGTGACGCTTTGATGAATGACTGCCAAGTTGACCACCTGCCCCGCCTTGCGCTTTCTGCTTTTGAATGGGTCATGATGTATAACAGCAAAGGGCACACCCACCTGCTTGCCGCCGATCCTGATGTGTTGGTTCGCGCCGCCTAATCATCCCCAGTGTCATCAGCATCATCTGCAACCTTTGCAGGTGTTGCCTCTGTCTTTGGTGGCGCTAATGACCAGACGGCGCGAATTGCTGCCAGAGTCTTTGGGCCAAGCATGCCGTCAGGTGCCAGCCCTTGCCTTTTTTGAAAAGATCGCACGGCCTGAACCAACAACGCTGGCCGCTTTTGACAGTCAGCCATGTGGCTGGGCAGTTCGCTCCAGCTCCATAACTTGCCCGACTGCTTGCTATTGTACTCAACAGCGGTTAGCGGCTTGGCTGGTTTCTTTGCCTTTGTCTTTGTGTCTTTTGCCATGGTTCAAACTCCTAGCTTGCCGCATTTAAAACGGCTATGATTTCTGATTTTTTCCAGTACTCGCGCACACCATCAAGCCCCATGCTGTGTGCTAGTGCTGTCAGCTCTGCTTTGGTCATTTCGTCATAATCAACGGCAGGTGCTGCAGGTGCATCAAGTGCATTTAGTGCCTGCTCTATTTCTGCCTTTGTCATGTCTTGTGTGGCGGTGACGCCGTGGGCTGCAGCCACCTCAAGCATTTCTGATTTTAAGAATGACTGCCAGTTGCGATCATCGCTCAGCAGCACTTTAAAAAATGGGCTTTTTGCTGCGTCAATCGTGGTCATTGTTCCCGCGTTGATTGCGTCTTCTGCAGCGCCTAGCATTGGCGTGTCTTGCGGATTCTGTGAAAGGTGTAGCCAGATGTCAACTCCGAGCCGGGGCTGTTCTTTTATCTGTGCCATCAAAGCCCCCTTCTGACATCGATCGGGGTGCCGCTATTGTAAAGGATTGCCGCCTGTGCGTCAGTAAGATGAACGCCTTTCCATGCCGCGCAATTGTCAGCGCCTCCAGATTGAAGCCCAGATGGCGAGGTAGAAGTGTCAGCACCCCACATTGCATTCATTGAATTGACAACGTGTGAATTTGAATCCAGCGAATCGCCACCCGCGCCAACGGTCAACTTACCATTTGCAACGGTTTGCTTGACGCCGTTCACCCATGCTGTAAAGCCTGATGCGTTAGTGCTGCCATCGTATGTCACAACGATGTGCTGGTATACCCCTGCGCCAAAAGCGCGCGTTGATGTGCCTGTTGGTACCAGTTGACAGGCTTCGCTTCCCCATGTGTCAACTAAGTACACCTCTAGGTATCCGTTATTCAAAAATATAGCCGGCCCCGTATAGTGATTTCCTGACGGCTCACGCTTTACATATACGCCAACCCAGCTGCTCGAATCGGTGGCGGTGTAAGTGCTGATTGTCCATTTATCGGTCACTGCCCAATCGAAATCAGCGTGATCGGTGTGAACTACGTGCTTGTTGGTTGACCCGAAAGTTATTGAAGAGTTGCCAGCCGCCTTGTAAACGGTTGACCATGTGCCCTGCACTGTTGCGTCGTGATCCGTTCCGCTTTCGCTTAAGTCTTCCGTTGTGCTCCCGCTGTTTTCTTCAAAAGTAAGAAAGACAACAGGGGCCGCTGAGTTGTCTATTCGCCCATGCGTAGAAATGTTCTGCTTCTCAACGCCGTTGAATTTTTTGAGCTTGTAGCACTCAACCCCGTTGCGCTTTATGGCAACCGCCGACATCAGGCGATCTCCACATAATCGTTCGACGGATTGAAATAAAACAGGATATGATTGCTGCCGTCTTTTTGCACGCAATGCCCGACTACTCGCACGATGTTTCCCGATGTTGCGGGCTTGTCAAAATCAATTTTGCCGGTGGTGCCCTCTGACATGTAAGCCGTTTTACCTACTGCCGCCGTTCCCACATAATCACCTGAGTCGAGCCGGATAAGCCCACGCAAGAGCATAGAGCCGCCGTTGGCAGCTGCGTTGGTATTCAGTGCGATGGCTATTAGGTCACCCGCGCCCTCGTCGGCATCTACTGCGCTGGTAGCGTGCCAGCCGGGATCGTCTGATAGGTAGTACATCAAGCCCACTGTCAGCGCATCGCCGCCGGTTGTTGTGAGATATCCTATTTTCTCCCCGGTTGCGTCACCTGCGTGAGCGTAGATAGACGGCAGCGACGTTGCGGAGGTGCCTATGTTGTTTTCGTTTGATGGAAAACCGCTGGTAGTAACATGGCCATCCGATACGATCGCCAGGTGCCCGTCTTCGTCACTTTGGGCATAA
>MDTE01102580.1_pt1 | contig 17648 bp, 15 predicted proteins | sample 811231 | NCBI WGS metagenome assembly MDTE01 (sample SAMN05326651, study PRJNA326480) | marine metagenome | isolation source: seawater | place: Indian Ocean: Red Sea | collected 2010
TGCAGGAGCATCACGCGCCATTGTTGATGCTGGTTGGGTCCCTTACAGTTACCAGGTAGGACAAACCGGAAAGGTCGTTAAGCCCGATTTATATATCGCTGCGGGTATTTCCGGAGCGACCCAGCATATGGTTGGCATGAAGGGATCAAAGACTATTATCGCGATCAATAAAGACCCAGAAGCACCGATTTTTTCGATCGCGGATCTCGGAATTATTGGAGACGTGCACAAAGTCCTTCCAGCTTTACTTGAAGCGTTGGGTGATTAACGCGGATTTGAACGAGCGAGCCTTCCGTTGGGTATCGCATTAAATCTTGCAGCTCTAGTTCTTGTCATTCTTTTGACATGGATAGGGATGGTTTGGATCGCAGGGTTTATTCATCGAACCAACAGCAAAAACGAACCATCCGGATCAGACGATACTTAAGTATCAAAAAATAAAATCGCTTGACCTGTGCCAAGCGATGAAGTTCTCTAATATTAGCACATCTGAATTTTCGATGTAGTAGAAAACAGTGATTTTGGAAGATTACCTGAGAAAATCTGTACAAAACAGACTTCCAATTAGCTATCAAAAGCTAAATCCACCCATTTGCATCTATCTAAGAGATCTAAAAATCTGTTCTAAATCACTTTTACAGATATTAGTTTAGGGAAATGGTTAAATTATTGGCCATGGATAACGCGTTCCGGAGTGGTCACTAGGGAACACTCCGAAGGATAAGAGCTCCTCCGCACGCTTAAGCATTGCGGATTGTTCAGCCTTACTTAAAAGGTCATCAAAATCGCTTGACAAAGGATTGGCCGTGAACCCCCTCGTGAACCCCCTAAGGTCATCAAGGAGTTGCTTGGGAATCTCAACACCAGCCCAATCCCAAATTACCGTCCGTAACTTGAACTCAACGTGAAATGTCAAGCCATTATCTATAGCCCAAATATTTCCATGGCTGCCAAGAAGACAATGCCCTCCCTTCCTGTCAGTGCTATTCGCCACATAATCAAAAAGGCAGATTTTCTGCAGCGCTAGATGGTGGGTAGTTTCCTCAAGAATATGAAAGTAATGGACGTCAAAATCACAAGGAATAAATAACTGCAATGAGCCGATACCAAACGGGCCATCGCGTAACACCGTCGGAGGGACGATATCCCAACCAATGCGTTTTGCTAGCTTATAGGAGGCGACTTCTCGCAGATGCAGCCCGCTCGGGAAATCCCAAAGAGGACGCTCCCCTTTTTGCGGCTTATAAATCGCTTGTAATCCATCAGCCGCCCCGCCAATATTGACTAGATAGGTAGAATTAGAACTCCACATCATTCTCCCAACGATCTCAAGTTCCCCACCGTTTAACGCATGTAGCGCATCGCTAGCTAAAATTGGGTCTCTATCTCGAAAAGGCGTCTCGTCGGTAGTCATGGTGCATCAATTTGAACAGGGGCACCAGCCATCAGCGTAATTCAATGGTTCGCCACAGAACCCACACGGAGGACGACCAGCGCGAATAACATCGTTTGCCCTCGCAATAAAGGCTTTCACTTGACCAGGGGTCAAATGAATTTGAGCCATCGCCGCTTCGCTGTCATCACTGAGCTCCTCAGCAACAACGACGAATTCGGATTTGTCCTTCTCGAAGGCCACACCTATGGATGAAACGATCCAATCAGGCGCTATCGGCTCAACTAATTCCAAAGCAAGTGGCACCTCTTCAGGGTTAATCGGCTCCACATCACCTATCAACTGGTCAAGGAACTCTGCCAAGGCACGGACCTGCATTTTTTCAAGTTGCAATGTCGCTAAATCACCAGGATTTCCGAATTGCAAAAAGAAAACGCGCTTACCGGAAGGCCCGACAGTACCAGTCGTGAAATGTTGTGAAGTGCCAAAGTGAAAAGAACGGCTCATGATCAAAGGCTTTCAGGTAGAAGTGATGACAATCCACTCCCAGAGGAATTAACAGCAAGAACGTATGGAGACGCATCTCCGTAAAGTATTGGAGAAATAGAACACGGGGAGATATGTATCCTTTGGAAAAGATCTAACGGCGTTCCTAATGCTGCTGCTATGGCTGCCTTTATAGTATCAGCATGGGAAACAGCGATAACGATTTTGCCACGGTGCTCTTCAGCGATTTCAGTAAGGGCATTCACCATCCTTGACTGGATCTCAAGAAAAGATTCACCTGACGGGAATCTAAAAATCGAAGGGCTATTTTGAACTTTTTGCCAGTCAGTCAATTTCCTCAAATCAGATAATTTCTTCCCAGTCCAAGAACCAAAATCAGCTTCGATAAGACCCTTGTGCCGTTGAACAGGAACACCGACAGCTTTAGCTATTTGCTTCGCTGTTTCAACTGTCCTCTCCATAGGCGATGCGTACACAGCAGAAATCCCATTCATATCACCTAAGCACTCAGCAACATGGACAGCTTGCGACATCCCCCTTTCGCTTAAATGCAAACCTTTCGCTCTCCCCGGAAGGATCTTGCCAGTCGTAGGTGTGTGCCCATGCCGGACAAGCACAACAAGTGTTGACGCCTTCGTTGGTTTTTTAGAACTCTTTGCTTTACTCACCATTAATCACGTTATCGGCGCTAGTTGTTAATGAAATCCACAAGTGATCAAAACAAAGAAACTTCTCAGCTTTATTCCGACTTCGCCCAACAACGACTAGCGTCCAGACATGATGGAATTGTTGAAGATCAATCATGAGATTATCAAATGCCGAGCCTGCCCTCGTCTAGTTGAGTGGAGAGAAAAAATAGCAAAAGAAAAACGGGCAGCATATAAGACTGAAACCTATTGGGGGAAGCCCGTACCCTCATTCGGTGACCCAAACGCACGATTACTTATAGTCGGGCTAGCCCCAGCTGCCCACGGGGCGAATCGAACAGGCAGAATGTTCACAGGAGACAGAAGCGGAGATTTCCTATTTGCCGCCCTGCATCGAGCAGGGTATGCAAATCAGTCGGAAGCCATTGATAGCGATGATGGTCTTGTATTGAAAGACGCTTACATTACCGCTCCAGTTCGGTGCGCACCTCCACAGAACAAACCAACAACTGAAGAACAACAGAAATGCCGTACTTTCCTACAACGCGAACTAAAAGCTCTAAAAAATGTAAAAGTTGTTCTAGCGCTAGGAGGAATTGGATATACAGCAGTAGCAAAGGAATTCAACATAAAACCCAAACCAAAATTTGGACATGAGCTTGAAATCCCCTTACCGGATAGTCGGGTAGTCCTTTGTAGCTACCATGTAAGCCAGCAGAACACTTTCACTGGAAGATTAACCGAGAAGATGTTCGACAACGTCTTAGAACGAGCCAAGGTATTATCAGCGGGTTAACCCGAGAACGAAACCGATTTTGCTAAATAGTCGTAGGTAGCGTCTTAATCCGATAGCGTCAGCATCATGAAACTTCGATTAGTACTAATCCCGCTGCTCCTACTCACCCTTACATCATGCGGATCATCAGGGAACCCAAAAACCTTTTTTGAACAAGAAGGACCTCTACCCGAAGAAATCGTTAACTACGCTCAACAACTTCTACCCAATGGAGAAGACCCCAATCTTGTGCCTCTAGTACAAAGAAACTTCCTAGAAGGATGCATGATTGGTGGAGAAAATAGAGGGTCGTCAATCTCTACCAAAGCTATGGCCAGTGCCTGTGCCTGCGCCTACGAGGACTTACTAAAATACGTTCGACAGGTTACCGCCACAGAGAATGCCGCATTTGAACTATTTGACCAACTGGACAAATCGTTACGGGAGGACGCTGGGTATGCAACCCTCGGCAGTGACTATAAGGAGATATTCGACCGTTGCTTAAGCTGACAGGAACCCGACTGCTCTGCTGTCTATGTGTCCTCTTCGTCCTATTAGGGTGTTCCTCTAGTCAGAGAGATGGAAGTTTCTCAAAAGACCCCGGTCCGATTGAAGGAAATCTGATCGGGGCCCTGCAGGAAGGTGAGGATCCAAACCTAGTACCAGAGGTACAGAGGAATTTCCTCAAAGGATGCGTAACCGGTGCAAGCGATTCAATTCCAGACCTAGTAGCAATACAGGAAACAGGTCTTCTCAGTGTCTGTGGTTGCAGCTACAACAGAATTGTCGACTATCTCATCAATACCTCAACAATGCTTTTAGACTCGTCAGCTTCTGTAAGGGAGATAGAGAATGACGCCTATGAGAGATTCAAGGAACTTGATGAAGACTTTCAGAAAGGAGACAAGGATTTCCCTGAGAAACTCCTTGATATCTTCCGATCCTGCATCAGCGACTCTGCGCCGTCTATTTCCTAGTAGGAAGACCTAAACGCGGGCTTTCGTTAGCCCATTCTGGCCATCGGGTTCTACTCTTCTGAGAGAGTTTCTGCATCAAAGCAATTGCCCCTGGATCATCATCTCCTGGTCGAGTTTCAATCGCCCCATCAGCAATCATGGCCTGTATTACAGCTCTCCCTAAATCAGTTCGTACGATCGTAAGAGTCCAATCGGTTAACTCTCCAATGCCCCCAGTAGAAATATCCGCATGTTCTGCGGCAAAGTCAGGACAGTGATTGCATCCCTCTCTAGTCCACGCGTGACATTCCTTTAAATTTATTTCGTGATAATCACCATTTTTCATCCAAACCTGAAACACGCCCTTAATGTTCATCTTCGAAATGTCATCTTTGTGAAGCCCGTATTTAACCCAAAACAGTTCATCAAACATTGAGTCGTCAAAAGATTTTGAACAAAGCAGTCCAATATTCAACTTGATGGGTTTCCCGACCTTGCCTATCTTCCTATTCCACATAACTGGGGCGATAGATGTCTGGCAACTCATCCCGACGAGTGCCAGTTTAGAAAGCCCACGTTCCTTCGCCTCAGGGTAAGCCATTGTATTAGCCGAATATGTATACCTGCTTCCAGCTCCGGAAAGAACCTCATCGCGATTCGTAGCAACCATTGGAATGGCCTTCCAACCCGCCCCATCCGTGTCTGTACCGTCATCTTCAAGGCCTGATACGAGAGCTCCATCAATTACATCATTCTCTAAACACCAAATGAGGATTGCAGAAACTAGGCCCCCATCCTGACCAATGTCATAAACAAAATCATCGGATGCTCTGGTAAGGAGAATGTCCTTATAGATACCAGCGATCTCCTCATCTTCTCGCGCTCTACCAAATAGATGCGTATCTGCTTCTGTCTCCCAATCTCGGAATCGTGGACAAGCCCGAGTACAGCTCGTGCAACCCTTCTCACCATGGCCACAATTCGAGGCACCTAGTTCTTCCTCAAGATGAAAGGGCTTGTATTGCCCAGGTTCATGCTTGTAACCAATAACATCGTGTGGGCAAGAGATTACACATCCAGCGCAGCCAGTACACAGACCAGAAGTAATAACCTCGTCATATAACTCTTTCCACTGAAATGTCCAACGAGATTTTTTAGGTTGCGCTGAAGTTTCTGCATTCGCCATGATGCGAGGATACATCCTGTGTAACGCAGAATGTCGCACGAAGTGAAACTTTAGCTCTTACCAAAATTATTTGGATCTCGCGCCCTCGGCAGGATTCGAACCTGCGCACATGGCTCCGGAGGCCAATGCTCTATCCCCTGAGCTACGAGGGCGAATATGGCTTTTAGGCTAGCTACATCCAACCAAAGGTCAAAGTGGGTAACGATTTAACCACCTGAGGTTATCTGCTCTGCTTCTTCTCCCAGCGTTAAATCAGTGAACGGTTCATTCAGCCAACCATCGGGTAATGAAACCTTCTTTGGCCCCCCCTTGTGGCTTCGTGGTATCCTGTATGCTTCACGGGGTAAAGTTAAATCCGGATCAAAACGGCCAACGATTCGGTCAAGATCATCTATGCTACCTACCTGCTGGATTTCTCTACGGATGTCTTTCCCAACCGCGAATCCAGTTAGGTACCATGATGCGTGCTTTCGAAAAGTCCGCAATGCATCCTCTGACCCATTCCAGCAGACCACAGCTTCAGCATGTTTCAGCATAATCTCACCCACTTCGCCCAGCGTTGGGAACGGAGATGGAGGAACCCCTGAGAATATTTCAGCTAGTTGCTGGAACAGCCAAGGCCGCCCCAGGCAACCGCGACCGATTACAACCCCATCAGCATTGGAGAGATGCATCATCCTGATTGCATCATCAGCTTCCCAAATGTCCCCATTTCCGAAAATGGGTATTGACTGAACATGCTGTTTCAATTCAGTAATAGCATCCCACCTAGCGCGCCCACTATAAAGCTGTTCAACGGTTCTCGCATGGAGAGCAATCGCGGCCACACCTTCGTCTTCTGCGATCTTTCCTGCGTCAAGGAAAGTAATATGGGAGTCGTCAATGCCCATTCTGAATTTAACAGTCACCGGGATCTCACCGTTTGCTGCGCTTACTACTGAACGGATTATACGTCGGAAAAGAGGTCGTCTGTAGGGCAGCGCCCCACCCCCACCATGTCTGGTTACTTTTGGCACTGGGCAGCCGAAATTTAGATCAATATGTTCAACCTCCTGTAACGCAACGAGTTTACGAACAGCGCCCTCAAGCGAATCAGGGTCTGTTCCATAAAGTTGGATAGACCTAGGTTCCTCCCCATCAGCAAATTCTGCCAACCTCAGTGTTTTAGCGTTGCCCTCTACGAAAGCCCTAGCAGTAATCATCTGGTTTACGAAAAGGCCAGGTACGTAAGATTGATCTCTTCTGATCCCATTCCCACGCTTTAATCCCTTCACCATAAAAGATCTACAAAGATCGCGAAATGGGAAATCGGTTACCCCGGCCATAGGAGCTAGAACAACCGGTGGCCAGAGACGGATAGGGCCGATGCTAGGGGAGTCAAACCCCTGTCTCTTATGGCAGCTAAACCCGTGTTCTCTCACAATATTTACGTTATAGGGCGATGCACATGGTCAGAGACTCTCAACGAATATTAATCCTTAGTTAGAAATAGTTGAGATAAATGAAAGAAAGACAAGCGTTCATCGCAATAGGACCATACGATAGGAATTCAACGCGTTGAATGTTCTTCTATGGTTAACGAAACAATAAAAACAGCCTTGCGACAAGCAATCACCGAAATGGGAATATCTCCCTTGCCGGAAGATATCAACATTGAACGTCCTGCAAATCGAGAACATGGGGACTGGTCCTCAAATTTAGCGTTGGCTATTGCAAAGCAAGCAGGAAAGGGAGCGCGAGAACTTGCCGATGATATCACGGACTACATCAATGCTAATTTGCCCGATGGGGTAGAAGAAGTAACAACTGCCGGACCGGGGTTCATTAATTTCGCTGTTTCACCAAGATGGCTTTACCAAACCCTGCACGATGTAATTGCAAAGGGCACAGATGAGTATGGAAGGTCACAGAACAAAACAGGTACAAAGGTAAACATAGAATTCGTAAGTGCTAACCCAACCGGACCACTACATGCTGGCCACGCGAGGGGAGCGTGCTATGGGGATGCGATAGGTAATATCCTCACGGCAGTTGGCTATGACGTACATCGGGAGTTCTACATGAATGATCGCGGCCTACAAATGCAAATCTACGGGGAATCCCTTCAAGCTCGCAAGAACAGCACATCTCTCCCAGATGAAGGCTACGCGGGTGAATATATAGCAGAATGGGCTGCGGTGATGCCAGATGGGCTCTCTCTCCAAGAGACTATTGAATGGGGATGTAACCATGCTCGCCAAGACCAACAAGAAACCCTAGAACAGTTAGGCATCTATTTCGATACCTGGTTCAGTGAGAAGTCAATGATAGAGAATGGGGAAATAGATAAGGTCCTAGGGGACCTTTCATCCGAGAAAGCGGCCTATCAGAAAGATGGAGCAACATGGCTAGCAGCGACCAGATTTAGTGATGACAAGGATCGGGTCCTTGTTAAAAGTGACGGTGAATTAACTTACCTCACGCCTGACATTGCATACCATAGAAACAAATACTCACGCGCAGATTGGCTAATAAATGTTTGGGGAGCCGACCACCATGGGTATATCGCACGAATGAAAGCAGCTATGAGCGCACTGGGAGAGGATCCTAGTGCCTTAACAGTCCAGATCACCCAACTTGTAAAACTTGTCCGTTCCGGAGAGGAAGTAAAACTCTCCAAGAGGCAAGGAGACATAATTGAATTACGCAGCATCATCAATGAAATTGGAGCCGATGCTACAAGATTCATGTACCTCCTCCAATCAGTTGATTCAAAGCAGACTTTTGATTTAGAGATAGCCGCATCTAGAGCTATGGAAAATCCGGTTTACTACGTTCAAATGGCTCACGCCCGCCTATGTTCAATCCAGAGAAACGCGGCAGAGTCAGGATTCACACAAAAAAATCTCACGCTCCTTGATCTAGAGATTCTCTCACATGACCGCGAAACAGAAATTCTGCGCCAATTACAACTCCTTCCAGAAATAATCGCTCTAGCAGCACGTGAGTTAGCCCCACACAAACTAGTTACTTGGACAAGAGATTTCGCTAATGCTGTCCATGGCTTTTACCATGATTGTTACGTGATCGGTGAGGGAGTACAGGGGAAATTAACGGAAGCTAGGCTCAACCTGGTAGTAGCATCAAGAATAGGTCTTAAGGTCGGCCTTGACTTATTAGGGGTAACCGCTCCAGAGAAAATGTAGGATACAAATGGCTGCGAAAATTTCTGCATCGCTACTACCAGATAACACGTCTGTTTCAGGAGACGGAATGGTGACTTTTGCTGGCGTCAGAGCTGATGATTTAGCACGAGAGTATGGGACCCCTCTTTTCGTATACGATGAAGAGCACATTAGACGCCGGTGCCGAGAAGCAGTAACGGCCTTTCCAGACGGTGCTTCATACGCAACCAAAGCGTTTCTTTGTAAAGCTATGGCTCGTTTAGCTTTCGAAGAAGGGATGGGTCTAGATGTCGCGACCATCGGAGAAGCCTTTACTGCTATTGAAGCTGGTGTACCTGCAGAGAAGCTTGTCTTACATGGCAATAATAAATCGATCAAAGAGCTGGAATTTGCAAAGAGCCAGGGTATTGGGAAAGTAGTGATTGACAGTTTCGATGAAATCAAAAAGATTGAACAAGTCTTCACAAATGGTGCCACGCCAGTTAAAGCACTTATCAGGATTACGCCCGGTGTGGAAGCTCACACGCATGAGTATGTTGCTACGGGTCAGGAAGACTCTAAATTCGGGTTTACGGTTTCAACTGGTCTAGCTCAGCAAGCCATAGAAGCAGCAGACAATTCAGAAGCGATTGAGTTGATAGGGATACACGCGCATATAGGATCGCAAATCTTTACCAAAGAGTCATTCCGTAAAGCTACTGAAACGCTAGCGGAACTCTCAAAGCTTTTCGCCCTACCCGAACTCTCTGTTGGCGGGGGATTAGGAGTCCCGTATCTCAATGATGAGGAGTCAATCTCAATTACCGAGTGGGGTAAGATAGTTCAGGGTGTTTGTGCGGAAAGAGGGGTTAAAGCCGAAATCACCGCCGAACCAGGCAGAAGCATTGTAGCTAGCTCATCTGTAACTTTGTACACCGTCGGGACAATAAAGAAACTTGAAGGGATCCGAACGTACGTGGCTGTCGATGGGGGGATGCACGACAATCCTAGACCAGCTCTGTATGGCAGCGACTATGAAACATTCCTTCCTAGAGCAGTTGAATCTGAACGCAAACTTCCTATCACTCTGGTAGGAAAGCATTGTGAATCTGGTGATGTGCTAGTCAAAGAAGGTTCCGTCCCAAGCGACATCGTTGTAGGTGATCTTCTAGCGACCCCAGTAACAGGAGCGTACGGGCATTCAATGGGGTCAAATTACAACAAGGTTCTGCGCCCCGCAGTTGTTTTCGTCAAATCCGGTGATGCAAGGCTAGTTGTTCGCAGGGAAGAACTCATTGACTTACTAAGTAACGACGTGGGTTAGATCTGGAGTCTTTTCGGCCATATTTCAAAATCCTGAACCAAATCCAATTAATTACATCCACCTCGGACTCTTGCTCATGTAGCGTATAGGAATGAGTAATAGTCCAATTCGCTTAGGTATTTTAGGCTGCGGAGTCGTCGGAGAAGCGTTAGTTGCGTTGATTGAGAGCCAACGGCAAGTAATCGCTTCACGAACTGGTATAGAGATTGAGATCGGTGCTATAGCCGTCAGTGACATATCTAAAGAGCGGAGCGAATGGGTGGACGTTTCCATGCTGACTAAAAATCCCGAAGATATAGTTTCTTCCCCAGATATAGACGTAATCGTTGAATTAATAGGGGGTATTGAGCCTGCGCAGATTCTGGTGGAAACAGCGCTCAAGAATGGCAAGCCCGTAATTACCGCAAATAAAGAGTTGCTCTCTAAGGAAGGCCCAAGCCTTTTCAGGCTCGCTGATTCAAAAAGAGTAGATCTTCTATTTGAAGCGGCCGTAGCTGGTGGGGTTCCCCTTATGCGTGTTTTGCGTGAATCACTTATCGGAGAGCCTCTTAAACGAGTTATAGGGATAGTAAACGGGACGACGAATTTTATTTTGTCACAAATGGAGGAAACAGGATCTACCTATGAAGATGCGTTGGCGGAAGCCCAAAAACTCGGCTTTGCCGAAAGCGACCCGACAGCAGATGTTAGTGGACAGGACGCGGCATCAAAAGCAGCGGTTATAGCGATGGTTGCCTTTGGAGCGGAGATATCCCTCAGCGAAGTCCCGTACGAAGGCATTTCTAGCATCACAAGCGAAGATATCGCTTTCGCTAAGAAGTCTAATCGGACAGTTAAGCTTTTAGCGATTGTCGATCGGACAGAAGAAGCGATAGAAATTCGGGTCCATCCGGCGATGCTGCCAAATGACCACCCGCTTTCATCAGTTCGAGATAGCTACAATGCGGTTTTCGTTGAGGGCCAAGCAGTTGACAGTCTGATGCTATATGGAAGAGGAGCGGGTGGAATGCCTACAGCTTCAGCTGTACTAGGTGATGTCATTGGAGCTTCAAAGAATCTACTAAGTGAAACATTTCGCGGAGTGGGAGAACTCAGCCCAATTGCGTTGAAGAAAATCGAGGATCAACAGAACGCATATTACATTAACGTTCAGGTTATAGATGAGCCAGGTGTCCTCGCTGACGTCGCTTCTGTCTTTGGCGAAAATAAAATTTCAATCCGCTCAATGGAACAAGAAGGCTTAGGAGGCGAGGCCCGCCTAGTTTTTATAACGCACGCGGCCAATGAAAGAAATCTTGAAGAAACGTTAACGCAGCTCGGCGAACTTCATTGTGTAGAAGAAGTGGGTACTACCATTCAAGTAATAGGATCCTAACGATGTACTACATAAGCACGAGAGGGCAAACTCCGCCTATGTCGTTCAGCGATGTTCTGCTGCAGGGATTGGCCCCAGATGGAGGTCTCTACCTTCCAGAATCCTGGCCACAATTGCATCTTGAAAAACTTAAAAATCTGGTAAAGAAGGAGAAATCCTATCAGGCGTTAGCCTCGGAGATCATATGGCCATTCATGGCTGGAATGATCAAAAGAGCAGACCTTGACGAATTAGTGGAGCGATCATACGCGTCATTTAACTCGGAAGAGATCGTTCCAATCAAAAGAATCGATGACAGCATCTGGTTAGCGGAACTCTTTCACGGCCCAACACTCGCTTTCAAGGATATCGCCCTTCAACTAGTAGGGCAGTTGTTTGACTATCGGCTTGCAAAATCTTCAGAAAGAATAACTATCGTCGGAGCAACTTCCGGCGATACAGGTTCGGCTGCCATTGAGGCATGCAGAGATAGAGATGCTATGGATATCGTCATACTCCACCCGCATGGTAAAACTTCTGAAATACAGCGCAGGCAGATGACTACTGTCGCTTCATCAAACGTCCACAATATCGCTATAGACGGAAACTTTGATGACTGCCAGAATTTAGTAAAAGCTATGTTCCTAGATGTTGAGTTCAGCGAGAAGATAAAAATGTCTGGTGTTAATTCAATCAATTGGGCTCGAGTGATGGCCCAAATTGTCTACTACTGGTGGACCTCTATTAATGTAGCTGATGGTGAAGCGGTTGAATTCTGCGTACCGAGCGGAAATTTCGGGAATGTCTTCGCTGGATTTGGAGCCCACCAGACGGGTTTGCCAATTAGCCGGTTCATTGTGGCCTCCAATAGCAACAATGTTCTTGATAGATTTTTCCGCACAGGTTCAATGGAAGCACGGACAGTTTCACCGACTCTTTCCCCATCAATGGATATTCAGATTTCAAGCAATTTCGAACGCCTCCTTTTCGAAGTCCTCGATCGTAATGGTGAAAAAGTAAACCTTTTGCTCAGGCAATTCCGAGAAAGCGGCTTATTCACAATCGATACCCGAACTTTGGATGATTTTAAAGAAAAGTGGACTAGCGCATGTGTGAATGATCACAAGACATTAGAAACTATTGCTTACATTTATCAGGAGACCGGCGAATTAATTGATCCACATACAGCCGTCGGGGTCACAGCCGCAATAGAGAAACAAGATGAGAGAAGCTGTCCCGTAATCTGTTTAGCTACAGCTCATCCGAGCAAATTTCCCGAAGCTGTCCAAGTAGCTACCGGAATTCAGGCAGAATTGCCCACCAACCTAGAGGGTTTACTGGAAAAAGAAGAAAATTTTACCGTCATTCAAAATGACCTCAACGCCGTACAAGAGTTCATATTGAGCAAAATAATAGATTGATATCCAATAGATTTCTTTGAACCTGTTGTCGGTTGAACTGTTTACCAGATAGAGTTTCAGAGTCGGGTGGAGCCTCTCGAGGTTTAGATACTAAGCATCATTCCGTTCGTGGGTTGCTTAGATCAAGTTCGCCGGCAAACAAGCCAAACAAAGCGCACTCCGCCTGATTCACAACAATTTCTAGATTGAATACAAAGAATGACTTCAGAAGCCCCAGATAGAAAAGATCTCGAATCTAAAGATAAAGATTCTCTTACAGCCATTGCTAAAGCTATGGGTGGGAAACCGACGACTCGGGCGACTAAAGCTGACCTTGTAGACTTAATAATTGAGCTTGCAGGTGGTGAGATTCAGAACAATAGCTCCTCAGATAATGGCGAACCGGGAGTGGCTAATGAGAAAAACGGGGATCAGGGCAACACCGCTGCTTACTCAGCTGATCCAATGGCTGATGTTCGCTCGAAAGCCGACAAAGGCACTGGCAACAACGGTGATAATGGAAATGGCGAAACTAATGGTAAGAAGAACCGCCGAAGAGGGAAGAGCAAAGAAGCAATGGAAGATTGGGCTGGAGAGCCGGTCTCAGCCGAAGGCCATCTTGACTTAAGGGATGATGGCTACGGATTCCTCCGCGTAAATGGGTTCCTTCCTAGCCGCGAAGATGTCTATGTCCCAGTTAAATTCGTTCGACAATACGGGTTACGGAAGGGGGATCACCTTATCGGAGCGTATCGTCCAGCTAACCGATCAGAGAAAAACCCTGCGTTGCTTCGCCTTGATGCAATCAATGGTGTTGAATCTGACGAAGCCCTCACAAGGCCAGATTTCGTAGACCTCACACCAATCCACCCAGACACGAAACTTAGATTAGAAAGAACGGAAGATTCTGAGAATTTGACATCCAGAGCCATCGACCTTGTAGCTCCGATAGGCAAAGGGCAGCGTGTCCTCCTTGTTTCAAACCCGCGATCAGGCCGAGAAGAAATCATCAAGGAGATCTCGCAGTCAATAGAGAGCAACTACTCGGAAGTGAAATTGCTTGTCCTGCTAATTGATACTCCGCCTGAGCGCGTTACAGAGATGCGAAGATGGCTCACCCGGTCAGATGTAGTCGCATCAACATTTGATCAGTCCCCAGAGGAGCATGTCGCCATTGCGGAACTCACCATTGAAAGGGCTAAGCGGATGGTTGAAATGGGAGACGATGTCGCTGTCATTATCGACGGCATGACCTCATTGGCGAGAGCATATAACCTCATCTCTTCAAGCTCCGGGAGACAGCCATCAGCGGGTATAGACGCATCAGCCCTGTATTTGCCCAAACGGTTCTTTGGGGCTGGAAGAAAAGCAGAAGAAGGAGGGTCGCTCACTGTACTAGCGAGCGTTCTCAGCGGCACATCATCAAACTTAGATGAAATGTTGATCCAAGAACTGCAAGGGGGAAGCACGTCGGAAATTTACCTGTGCCAGAAAACAGCAGAAGACCGGCTTCTTCCAGCAATTGATATAGAGAAATCCCAAACACGAAACGAAGAAGGGCTCAACTCCCCAGAAGAACAGCTACAGATTCAGGGCCTCCGCGCTGAGTTAAGAGAGGCCAATGCAAAAGAAACAGGTGTAAGCGGCCTGCAATTACTCTTGGAGAAAATTAGGAGTACTGAGGATAACTCAAGCCTCCTTGAAACCTATTCTTAACTAGATCCATGACTTCGCATGGTGCGCGGAGAGAAAACTAAAGATACGATCAATAAGACAAAATGCATGGAGAAAAGAAATGAAACCAGACATTCATCCGGAATATCGACCAGTCGTTTTCCAAGATACATCATCCGGTGAGTCTTGGATTACTAAGTCAACTATAGAGACCGATGAAACGATCAAGTGGGAAGACGGGCAAGAATATCCCTTAGCTAAGGTTCCGATCTCATCAACAAGCCATCCATTTTTCACTGGGACAATGACAATAGTTGATACAGCTGGACGTGTTGAGCGTTTCGAGAAGCGGTATGGGAAGAGAAAACGTTCAACAGACCCCGACGAATAATATTCAAGGAATCCCCTCAGCATGATTGAGGTTGAACGTCGCGCTGAACTTAATCAAGCAAAGTTAAACGTCTTACTAAAGAACACTTTCCCAGATGAGGTCTTTGAACCTATCTATTCCAACTCCAGTTCTATTTATTCAAATGGGAAACAAAGGTTCCTGTATGCACCCGACCAGCGAGTTTCCCCCCTTGCAATCGCTCTAGCTACCGAAACTGATGAATTGCAAACAAATCTAGTTGTTGACAATAGCGAGCCAGTGTTGCTTCAACAAACACATGGTTTGAATGCAGAAATTATTCTCTGGATTATTGATGATGACAGAGTCGTTCAACATCCCGATTCAGCGATAGAGGAGCGAACAGAAATTAACGTCCTGGGTGAAGACTTCAAAGAACTCCTTAAAGCAAGTGGCTGTGATGTTGTTCAAGAGCACGGAGTTCTAAAGGGAGAAATTAAAGGACTGGAGGTTGCACGGGTGGTAATCAATGATGAAGGCCAACAAGTCCTTCAAGTTGGCGTTGGAGCCTACGATCAGGAAGCTCACAAAATACTTGACTCTCAACAAACCCCAGAAGAGAAACTTTTTCGCGTAATTTCACAAGTAATGGAATACCGGAACCAGAAATCGGAACCACATCCTCTGAACCGAGTTGCAAGAGCAAAATGGATGATTACAGAAATCGTCACATCACCGAAAAATTTCGGCTTAGAAGAAGTCCAGTCTCTGTCCATGTTGGAGGAGGTAGACACAGTTTCCGAGAATCATCCAGCCGCAGCTATCGGACGCACAGGGGCCGGATCCGTGCTTATCGTAGCCTCAAGCGGGATTGACCTTCAGACTATTCCTGTAGCAGCAGGCCTGTTGGCGTCAACAGGAGCTGAGGAAGTCTGGATAGCTTTATCCCCCAAAGATCGTCACCCTGCCATCATTAACTCAGCCCGGTACCTAAAGGCTCCATCACGATTCATTGAAATTAACGAACCATGGCCCAAATAGATCTACCTGCTTAAAAACAGTAATCAATTCAGCAACACAGAATTACTGTAAAAGTACAGGTATTCTCACTTCATGGCAGATCTTCATGAAGAACTAGAGGAAGAATTCTTAGACCTCCAAGAACAGTTAGGGGATCAAGACCTAATAGCCAATCAAAGAGAATATGCAAAGATAGCGAAGCGATATAGCGAACTTGAAAATATTGTTCACTGTATAAGGGGAATTAGGTCAGCAACAGATGACCTATCGGTGGCTAAAGAGATGCTTCCCGACGCAGATGGCCAAGAACGAGAGATCTTACGAGAGGAAATAAACCAAAATCAAAAAACCATTGAAATGTTGGAAGAAGAGCTACGCGAACTTTTGATTCCCAAGGACCCGAATGAAGAGAAAAATGTCATTGTGGAAATCAGAGGGGCAGAAGGAGGAGAGGAAGCAAATCTCTTTGCAAGAGATTTGTTTGAAATGTACTCAAGTTTCGGTGGTAAAAAAGGCTGGAAACTTGAAGTACTCAATAGTCAACACTCAGACATGGGTGGTTTCACAACGATCACTTTCATTTTTAAAGCAAATGATGTTTGGGCTCAGATGAAGTATGAAGGCGGCCCTCATAGAGTCCAGAGAATCCCAGTCACAGAAACCCAAGGAAGAGTACACACATCTTCTGCGACGGTATCAGTATTACCTGAAGCTGATGAAATAGATATCAGCGTTGATGAGTCAGACCTCCAAGTCGATGTTTTCCGTGCGTCGGGTCCAGGTGGTCAATCAGTGAATACAACAGATTCAGCTGTTCGTATTACCCATAAGCCGACAGGAATAGTTGTCTCAATGCAGGATGAAAAGAGCCAATTGCAGAATAAAGCACGCGCAATGGTTGTTCTGCGATCTCGCCTAATGCAAGCGGAACAGGAGCGCATACAGGCCGAGCAATCAGCTACAAGGAAAGACCAAATGGGTGGCGGTGGACGGTCAGAGAAAATTAGGACATATAACTTCAAAGAAAATCGGGTAACTGACCACAGGATAGGATTGACGTTATACAAACTTGACAGAATCCTAGATGGGGAGCTTCATGAAGTTGTTGACGCTCTGGCAGAAGATGAGAGGGCAGCGCAGCTCACCCGGATTGAAACAATGGAATGAGACCTGATAGGCGCAGCCAATGAATGAGGAAGTTGTTCGCTGGGGAGATCTCTTCACCAAAGCAAAAGAAAGTCTTTCATCTGCAGGTGTAGAAGCAGCAGATATTGAAGCTCGCTGGATAGTAGAGAAAGCTTCTGGGTATGAAGGATCCGAGTTCATCGCCGGTCTCGAAAAACCAGCGACCGCTCTAGGAGTAACCCATCTTAAAAAGATTCTAGCCAGACGATTAGGAGGGGAGCCATTACAGTATTCGTTAGGATCATGGGGTTTCAGGAATTTAGACTTATTCGTGGATAAGCGCGTTCTAATCCCAAGACCTGAAACGGAAAGATTGGTGGATATCGCTATCAGTCTGCTTATGAAAAGCACGGGTAACGCTGATAAGTTGGTAGCCGACCTCGGCACAGGATCTGGGGCAGTCGGCCTATCTATCGCTGACGAATGCAGCGATGCGGAGGTAATTCTCGTAGATAATTCTGAGGATGCACTTCAAGTAGCAGCGGCTAATCTAGCGGGTCTTGGGAATAATGCTAGGAAAGTACGTATTCTGCAAAGTTCATGGTTTGAAGCTTTCCCTGAGGAACTGCAACAATCGTTCTCGTTAATCGTCTCAAACCCCCCTTACATAGCTAATGGCGAAGACCTGCCAGTAGAGGTATTACATTGGGAGCCCCACGTCGCTCTATATGCGGGGGTAAAGGGAACCGAACACATTGAAACAATACTTACAGAGGCAAGAAGATGGTTAAAGCA
>MDTE01065147.1_pt1 | contig 17646 bp, 11 predicted proteins | sample 811231 | NCBI WGS metagenome assembly MDTE01 (sample SAMN05326651, study PRJNA326480) | marine metagenome | isolation source: seawater | place: Indian Ocean: Red Sea | collected 2010
GAATTGCATAACGGGGCAGCCAGTACGCGTTGCACCGCCGGCCCAGCTGGGTTCGCTGGCAAACCTTCTGGTCAATGTCTAGTAATGGGTCGTGTCCCAGGGAATCGTGAGGTTGCTCTGCTTGTGCTTGAATGGCTATAGTGGCGGGCTGTCGTTAATTAATCGTATGCAGGCGCTGCGCTGGGCCAGGTATAGGGCTAGCTAGAGCCCTGCGAAACGGCTGAATCTACACCTGATGCTCAACATCGTTCCCTCAGGAGCTTTAGGGCAGCCTTGTTGTGAACTGCTGCTTTGGCTGCGCTGGACCACATGTATGCCAGCAGTCCATAATACCAGCCAGCCCGCAATGTCTGCCAATGACACGGAGCGGTCCCTGTACCTCTCTTGGGGTCCGGGTCGGGCTCGTTGATTTGCACGGCCCCTGACCTGGGGCTCGAACTATTATTTTATAGCCACTCTAACAACCTGGTCACGTAGTTGCATAGGACCCCCAAAAAAATTGAGATAATTTCAAATTATGAAGAGGCGTCTTTGGGGTTTATATAGCACCCAAGTGCGCGGACGCGCACGCGTCCGCGCGTCCGCGCCGCGGCGTCCGAGCGTCCGAGCGTCCAAGCGTCCGAGCGTCCAGCCCAGCCCAGTGCTCATCAACTGCTAAATGCTCATCAATCCTTTTTTTTGAAAAGGGCATATGTGATCATAGTTCACCGACCTATTAGCACCACTGCATGTCGTTGACCCACATTTGGTGCGTCTTTGCAAAATATTGACATATTTTGGCTTAATTAAGGCTTCCCCATATTAAAATTTACCCTTTAACGCCTGTCTATATTGATTTTTGGTGCTTAAGCCCCTGCTATATTGATAGCTACCCATAAATAAATAAATAAATTAAGGAAGATATGTACTCAGTATCTCCGTGAGGGGGGGAGAAAAAGCGTATACAAAATCCCTTTAGTACTAGTACTATCTCATTAGCATCCTAGTAGGGATGTCTATGGAGGTGATTTCTCACGTGCCGCCTCGTTCCTCACCGTACACCACCTAAAGCCGGCTCTGGGTCGCAGCGTCAAAGTAAGCCAGGCGAGACGCTCCGCTCGGACGACCAGGCCGGCGGCTTTCTGATAGTCTTAATTGGCGTCGTTATTTCGGTAGCGACCAAGCAACTGGCTTAAAACCATCAAAACGGCGATTCTCATCAGCAGGAGGTTGCCTTCAATGCTGCATTGCTCTTCTTCTTTTTCTTTTTCTTTGATGCAAGGGACATGATGGCACTAATCTCATCTGAAAGTCGCTTTTCAGTTTTGACAGCACCAAGTTCAAATGGCTTCAGGCCCGAAATGCGAGTAGGGCCACTGGGTAGGATCAGCACGGTGAATTTGAAGTGGGCCACATGATCACCTTTCTTTTCAAAAAGAACGGGATAAGGGTGGACCAATTCGTGCTTGAGGCACTCCACTATACCCATGCGAGCCTGGCGCTCATCATCTAGAGAACGCAACCCAAAGGGCAGCGCAGGGAATTTCGCATTTATCTCATTGAAAAGAGTTCGACTGGAGCGCATCTTAAGCATATAATTCTTATCAACAGACCGTTTGAAAATGGTGGTCCGAGACTCCATCTCTTTTGGCTTGCCATCACCTGTTGACATGGCGATGTCGATCGAGTATACCTCATTAAGTTCAAAAGAAGAATCCTCAACTTTCTGATCGGTGTCTTCACGCAGCAAAATGACCTTGTTTCCATCTACAACGAACCGCTTCATGCGGTGTGACAGCACACCAGAGCAGGCATTCACGTTAAAGTCGTGAGCAACCTTCTCAATTGCCTTAGTGACTTGCGAATTTGTGTTTCCCGGTCGCAGCAACTTCACTGCCACCTCCCCGGCAATATGAGCAGCATGTAACACATCTGCACGAGGACCAGATAACGGTTTCTCAGGGCACGGCTGCTCGCCGCAGACCATTGTGTGCGCTGCCACCGCGATATATCCATCAACGTAACACCCAAGGTCCAACTTAACCAGGTCTCCTGATGAAAGGGTGTCACCGGGAACGTCCGACTCAAGTGGTGAATTGTGGCAGACACACTCATTCACAGAGACACAACTATGTAGGGATTTATTTATTATCAAAAAGGCACAAGACAAAAAGTGAACTACTGTTCCTGATGATAATATGGCATTTCTGCACGCTGATTGCACGTCGGAAATGCGACCCCCTTCTCAATGGCTCTACCTTTAACTTTTTTCTGATAGATTGTGCCGCATTTCTGTGTGATAACAGTATCTCCGAACTTGCACAGGTCCAGAACCTTAACACCTGGTTTCACTTGCAGTATTAGTCCGTGTAGCGCCAAGTTGACAATTTTTCCAGCCTCACGGTACCTGGTACGTCGGAGTTAACTATACATATAAGGGGCTGAGGTCTACTTGGTGCAAACATCGTTGTTCGAGATGTCGAGCTCTTTATCGTCCCTCTCAACCTGTACGCTCCGGCTTCATATGTAATTCGGCTAGAACAACTTGCCTCCTCGCTCTGCATCGTCTCCAGTCGCTACGCCGGCCAACACACTAGTACAAGCTCGTAGCATAGCAGAAGTACATTTCTAGCGAGATTGTAATGTTCAACTGGGACGTCTCCAAGCACACCACGTATTTGAATTAAGACCCCGGGTAATACAAGTACCAATATCCCAAGGGTCCGGCCCCGGGTACCACTGCACTGGCCGCGGCAATATCCGAGTCCCCTTCAAGTTAATAGGGCCCGGGCCCGGGGGGGTCGCCTCAGGCTCCCACTCCTAGTAATTCAGGCTTACCGTCAGTGAGTTAATTTAGAGCATTAATTGGGGTCGCGGTTCCGAGTCTACTGGCCGCTGTTCTTTGACACCTACTACTACTATGATTTGTATTCGCCGCGGCTGTTCTTTGACAGCCTGAGCCAGTCAATAATTACGTATCTCGTCCAGCCAGCACAGTTTTGACACTCCGCAACGAATCGTAGAGTATCTAGACGTAGGGTTTGATTTGCCTTTTTCTCTTCAAGTTCAAATTAGCTCTGATTCCTGGTCCCGGGCCCGGGCCGGCAGAAATAACGTGACGGTAATTCGCGCAGGTCTTGACCCGTCAGAAGCCGAGGTCGTATGGACCGCGAGAGCCTGAGCGTCACGGTGCGCGTGATTGCGTACAAGTAAGTGGGCTGGGCTCGTGCTACGAGCCGTGCCAGTGGCCTAACTCGACGACTTGGACTCGGACTCGGATACTATGGCTGAGATGCATCCAAGTCACGCCATGATGATGATGGCATCATGATAGCGGGAGGCCACTGGCACCGTGACTCGGAATCAGGCTGGCAACCGCGGACGCTTCCCGAGCCGCCAACATCATGATCATGATCATCATCACTTGCCGGCGGCATGATCCGAGTCATCAGGATGATCATGATTCACTCAGTCTATAAGCTTGTCCTCCGGCTAGAGGTGTGGGTAGGTACAAGTTCGCACAAGTGGTCCCTACGGTAGTACCCCCAAAATACCACCCCGGTCCGTAGCCTGAGGTCTCTAGTGTGAGGTACAAGCTGGTACCGTGGGAACGAAAGTCCTGCCGAGCATAGCACACTATTTGATGACAACGCGCGATTACCATGTCGAGCAGCTCGACGATGAACGCATACTCGAGAATTTTTTAACTTGTTTTCGTGATCTTGACAAGTCCAACACTGATCAGTGCAAGTATGTCCTTAGACTGAGATCTATCATCGCGGGCACCGCTCGGACTATTGTCATAGAATTGGACGACTTAAGGATTTTCTCAAAAAACGAGGCGAATCACCCTATGAATTATCCTAACATATTGGGATTACTCAGACAATCATTTATTTAGGCTCTATTGTTACGGGTTACCGACAATGCGTCTCGATACCTATCAATTATTCACAAAATCACTGAAAGATTAATCGTAGAGTTGGAACGGGAGTCAGGTTCAACCTCTTCTGATCATTTGATGCGGTGGCACGAGACACGGCTATTGCCGCCATCCACTGTCCAAACTCTTCCCCTGCGACGTTTAAAAGCGGCGAACATCGGACATCTAGTGAAGCTTCGTGGTATAGTCATACGTGTCTCTGATGTTAAACCTCTTGCAAAAGTTCTGGCCTACACTTGTGAAAGTTGTGGGCATAAATTGTACTATGACCTGTCGCGCAAAACTGAATTTTTACCCCCATCAACTTGTGAATCAGAATATTGCACCAACAACAATACAGTAGGGCTCCTCTATCACCATTCGCGTGCATCAAAATTCGTCAAGTACCAGGAGTTAAGAATACAGGAGCTGCCAAGCCAAGTTCCAGTTGGTAATGTCCCAAGATCAATTACCGTGCAATGCCGTGGCGAATTGACTCGCCACTGCACGCCAGGTGATACTGTATTTGTGTGTGGTATTTTCCTGCCTCAATCCCCTGGCGGTAACAAGGGCGCCACAACGGGACTCGAATCTGACACCTTCTTGGATGCGACTCATATCACGAAGGAAAAACAGAGTTTTTGGGAGCTAGACAAGGATTCAAATGCTGAAAATAGAATAGACATGTTGGCAAACTCACAAAACGCGTATTCACGGCTCTCTCAGTCGATAGCTCCTGAGATTTTTGGCCATGAGGATGTAAAAAAAGCTTTGCTTCTACAGCTGGTGGGAGGGGCATTCCGAACCCTAGACGATGGCGTAAACCTTCGTGGTGACATTAACGTCTGTCTTATGGGGGATCCTGGTGTTGCCAAGTCTCAACTTCTAAAAGCGATTGCTGCTATTAGTCCCCGTGGTGTGTACACGACTGGAAAGGGATCTTCAGACGTAGGGCTGACGGCGGCGGTAGTCAGAGATGCAGTCACCTCAGACACTTCACTTGAGGGGGGGGCATTGGTACTTGCTGACTGTGGTGTCTGCTGCATAGACGAATTCGACAAAATGGATGAATACGATCGCACCGCTATTCATGAAGTCATGGAGCAGCAAACAGTTTCCATCGCCAAAGCTGGAATCACTACAACATTAAATGCTAGAACCGCAGTCCTGGCAGCGGCTAACCCGCTGTATGGTCGCTATGTGAGAAATAAGACACTGGCTGAGAATGTCAATCTTCCAACTAGCCTTTTATCCCGTTTTGATCTCATGTTCATTTTGCTTGATCGACCTGAGATTCAAGCTGATGTGGCGCTGGCACGCCATGTTACTCACGTTCATAGCTTTCTCACAAATCCAAAGCTGAAATGTGACACTTTTGACGCGACGTTTCTTCGACATTACATTGCTCAAGCCCGTCAGTTTGTGCCCTTCCTGCCTGCAGATCTTTGTAATTCTGTTGTTGAGACTTATGTGAGCTGGCGCCAGTCATCTGCCACAAGTAATCAACGCTCTGCGACCCCACGGCAGTTGCTATCTATCTTGCGCCTGTCTCAAGCCCTCTCACGTCTTCGTTTTGACGAGAAAGTGAATCAAGAAGATATAAATGAGGCCTGTCGCTTGGCAACTCTGTCACAAGCATGGACAAACCTTGAAAGAAGCACAGGTGGAATTACTGTTGACGGTAAGTCGAGGGCATTTAGTATTCTCTGTGACTTTGCAAGTAAAGCAGCTACAATTGTATTTAGCTACCAGGAGATCATGAGTGTGGCTGTGAAGCATGCTATTCGAGAGGATGAATTTCTTGCCATGCTAGAAGAGTATGAGGAGCTAGGGGTGATACACGTCGACTTAGATCGCACTCGAATTCACTTCTCTTGAGCGAAAGGAATAGCCCCAGTGTGGCCCTGGATTTTTGAGGGTGCATACCGAGTCGGGAGTGACACCCAAGAATCTAATAATCTCGAATCGTGCGCGGTGAATCATTGCATGTCATGCTCCTATCTTTCCAGGAAGAAAGGTCCTTCTATAAGGTTTAGGGATTTCAAAATGCAATTTAGGAGGAACATCTTAGCATAAGCACAGCAGCAGGAACTTCTGGAGACAAAAAGTGAACTGGAAAATTGTCACCAGAGTAAACGTCGTGGTGGCTAGGCGGCCTGGCTCTAAGCAAAGCAACCTCTTCCCACAAACGTGAAGTTTAGGGTTGGGGTGCGTTGTTACTTCTAGTACTTTTTCGCCACTTTAGTGTGCAATGAGTATCTATAATGAGTATTATTTGTTTTGCGTTCTTCGTTCCTGCGACATCGGTGTAATTCCCGCATTAAACGCCACAGCCATTTAGGAATTTGACTTCCCGGCTCTAGCTAGCAAGACTCGGACGCCAGCGGAGCAGATGAGACAAAGAGAGCTAGGGGCGTCAACTTGAACGTGAAGTAAAACCGCCGTGTGCCCTCTGGAGGGCCCTTAGCGGTTTCATGCGCCGTATGAAGGCTAAGCGGCACTGATGTGGAGCTCTACCTCCTCCGTCCTCGCTTTTTTATTTATTTATTTAATAAATTTATTTGCTTGCTTAAGAGCTAGGCCGCCTAGCCGCGGCCCGTTTATTTCATTTTTATTCGAGTGATTCAAGTTATTATATTATTTGCCAGTGTCACGGTTTTGTACTATTATACTACTAGTACCCACGGTAGCCTACTACTACTAGATTGCAAATGACCCATGACCCAAGGAGTGACCCCTGGCGCCGCCGGGGGGGAACTAATGGCCCAGCCTGAGACCTCAGGCTGCGGAGAATATATCCTAGTCCCCTGAATGCTTCCCATGTGTCTGTTTGACCCATGGAGTGTCATCGTCCTTCTCCTCATCATCTAGTATTATTTTTTGGCTCTCCGAGTCCTGCAGACGCATCAAGTCACGGTTGTTGCCAGCCTCATTTCAACTTGAAAGTTGCTACCAGATCTCCGGACCTAAAGAAAAGGACATACACCAAGCCTCTAGAGGCCTTCTCCCTGTAGTTACTCAAGTTCATTTACTCAAGCTCAAGTTTATGCCGAGATGCTACTAGGCTCAAAGACATCACGGAGAAAATAGCAGAGGGCATTGTGTGATATGCGGGTCCCAAGTTCACTGGAAAAGAATTGACCGAGGAGCAAAAGCGTGTCCGCAGTGCACTCGACGTCCAGGGACGCGCCAGTCGAGTCGACCGGCTCGCCGCTAAGTGCGCGTGCGTTGGTTGAGCCTGGGTGGAGGATGGCATGCATGTCGCAGAGAATCACGTCAAAATCAGCTCGGAGTACCCGTGGGATGCAGCCACCAGCGCGCTGAAGTGCGTAGCGGAGCTTGGCACAGCGGCGCCGCATTGCACTGACATCGGCAGAAGTTATGGCGTGGATCTTGAGGAGGTGAGGCGCATTGGCGAATCGACCCACGCCCGCATGATCGGCGACAACGCCAAGGAGGACGTAGGCCTCGACAGTTGGATATATACCCGAATCACTACGAATACCTTCAAGCGGCGCTGCGACCCACTGGACGCAGACGAGTGCCTCGGGCACGGCCGGCACGACGTTGTCTGCGAGTATGAGCGTGTCTAAGTCCATACAGCAGGCTTCTCGATAGGCAGGGAGGTACTCGCGCAGGATTTCGTGAATGCGGCACGCCGCGGCGTGCGCACGGATGGCAAGCACGTCAAGCAGTGCGCCAGGAATTTCCGTCTCTCTCCGGAGTGCGAGCAGGTGGCGGACGGCAGTCGCAACTGCGATGTCGGCACCGTCATGAACACCCATGTCCTCACGATCGGCCACACTGAACGCGTCCCTGAAGCCAGGCGCCGGCGCACCAGCGGCAAGTGTCGCCGCTTCAAAGTCCAATAAACACCGCTGCTGCGCGAGAAGCGCGGCTAGAGAAAGGAAATGCGTCGCAAGCTGAAGCTCGCGTGCGGGGGCGACGGCGCCGCCGCCTTCTGGCCCGCAGTGAAGTCGAACAAGCTCAAGTGCCGCACCACGCATGGCAACGTGGTCATGACCACACTCGTACGAAATGGAGAGTGCCGTCATGAGTGCATCGCGTGCTGCTCTAGCACTACCTACGGTTCCATGGCGCTGAAAGAGCTCGCGTTGCGCTCGACCCGCTAGAAGAAGTGCTGTAGCACGAAGCGCTGGTGCTGGCGTCACCACATGGCACGCAGTTGCCAAAGCGGCCTCGGCAACGTCGCGAGCAGCCGCCCGGAGCATTAAACTAGCATCATCATCCAGCAAATCGGCCGCCGTTGCCAGGTCTAGGAGCGTTTCAGCAGTCGCAGTGCGGACTACAGGCAATATTCTGAGAGGTGCAAGGTACAAGTTTGCCAGTGGTATCACGGGATGTCCTGCTTCGGGTGCTAATACGCTCTCGTTGCCCTGAAGCCCAATCCACGCTCGATCGGCAGCCTGTTGGAGCAGCGACGCGTCTGCGCGCGCCAGAAGTGCATGCGCGGCCTCGAGGTGCGCCAGTGCCCCCTCAATCTCATCCTCGGCGAGCGCCGCGCACCGCTGAAGGCCCGCAGCACCAACCAGCGCACGTACATAGCTGCGATGAGGCACATCGACACAATCATGAGCATTGATCAGCGCTTCGGCGGCCGCGAGTGTTGTCGTAGCGTCGTTACCGCGCCTCACTGCCGCGTCAATTGCCACGGAGGCGAGATCACGTGCACCACAGGCGTCGCGCACGACGTCTGCCTCGGCCGTCCCAAGCTCACAATGCACCATAGCGTTGTCTAGACGTCTTTGAAGAAGCGCACATTGCGCGAGGTACGCGCGGCCGGCCGCCCAGAAACTCGCATCTACGTCGTATGCCGCTGCGTCAGGCATGTGCGCCCGTGTGGCGCCATCGCTACTGCGACATTGACGCTGGAGCAGCGCCAATAGCATCGCTGCGTGGCAGTGCGCAGTCGCTGGACGGTTTGATGCAAGCGCGCATCGCGCGCGGAGGTCCAGGCACCGTGAAGTGTCGCGTACACGCGCCCACGAGTCACTGCCAACTCCCTCGCTGCCGCTCTGAGCTTCTACCATAGTCGTTTGGACCTCGGTGGCTATGGCATCTACCGTCTCGCGCAAACTTGCTCCAGGACCGACCTCACCAGCGCCGACAGCCAACGCCAGCAATAGCTCCGCGCGGGCAAGTGAAAGCGCCACGAGCACATTGGCGCCATAAGCCGCTACCAAGTTGAGCGAATGAAGCCCGGCGCAACCACGCGGCAGCCGGGCGGCAAGCGCAATACCCGCCACGCCCTCCGCGTCGCCCGCACGCCGGAACATGGTGGTGGTGCTCTCAGCGTCTTCGTCGCCGCAACTGCCCCAGCCAGCGAGCCATGTAGTGGCGGCCGTGTTCTCAGCCGCGTCGGGCGGCAGGGCCGCATTCCATGACGCGAAACCGCAGAATGGGAGCGTCCCCGATGCTGGTGGCGGGTCCCCAGCGTCCGCGCTAGAAGTGCGCATGGGCTCGCGGGTCGCGTAGCCCACATATGCACCATCAACTTCAGGCAAATTGGCGCCGCGAAGCAGCGCGGCGAGGACCGATGCCGCCTCAGCGACAAGGCCAGCCCCGGTGAGCGCACCAAGTCGCGTCACACGTGCGAGTGCGGTCATTCGCACGTCAAAGCGATGACTTATTGCTATGTGTTCGAGGAGACAAGCGAGCGGAAGCGCAGCCGGTGCGCGATCCGCACGAACGAGTGCGCCAATGGTCGTAACTACCGCGCTCGCGAGCGCACGCGGTGCGAGACGCCGCGGCGCACCGAAAAGAGGCGTTGGGAGCGCGCCGAGGAGCGAAGGTTCATAGCGCGCAAAAGCCGCGTCGACGCCCGGTAGGCAGCGCTGACCGCCAGGGCGCATGAGATGCGTACCCGGGTGTGGCAATGTGGCAGCAAAGGCCGCTCGGAACATACACGCTGCAAAGCGTGCGCGTTCGAGCCTGGCATCGAAATTGTCACGACACACGTGCCGAGCGATGCGACCCAGAAGCGTGCCGCCCACAAGGCAACCTATTAGACCCAGTGTCGCGTGAAGCCACGCACTGGCTGCAGGCCCGGCGGGGTCGATAACACCACCACCGAGGACAGTCCGCCAACTGGAGGCTGCATTACGAGCCGAAAACAGCGCGTCGATACCCTCATGCCAGGCTATGCCAGCCGCTTCAACGTCATTTGCGGCAAGGTGAAGATCTCCCTCGTCCTTGTAGGCCTGGGCAAGTAGTAGCGGCTCTCGGCGTTCACGAATGAGCTTAGCAGCGTGCCGGTAGGCTGCTGCAGCTGCGCGAACATTAGCTAGAGTGGCTGCGGCGTCAGGTTTGGTTGCAGTGGCAACCGCACGGCGAAAACTGGTGCGGCATGCATCGAGCGCCTCGGCCGTGAGCGGCCGCGCCTTTCGGTACTCGCGATCAGCCGCCCGAGCGACCTCTGCACAGTGATCGGCCACCTGGTGCGCTGCACGCGCTGACCCCACTAGGTCAGCCCATACTTGACACCGCGTCTCAAGTGCACGTTCCTCCGCCGACCGCTCTTCAACGCGTTGACTCCGGCCCGAGCGCGACCGACGCCGGCTTGCGCGTCGTGTTGTCGCCACCTCGACTTTTGTCTCGACGTCAGTGAGTATGACCTCAGCACGGTGCACGCGAGCAGCTGCGCGGCGAACTACCTGATCGTGTGCGTGGACGGTCAGCGCGTGCACCTCACTGAGTATCGCTGTGATGGGCCTGCGTGAAAATCAGTTGGGTGCGTGATGCGATGCTAGAGATGTATACTGTCTCCCCCCCCCTCCAATTCTCCTCCCTTCTCTGGACGGTGAGAGCACGTCGCTCAAGCTAACCGTGCGAGCTAGCTGGAGTCACAAAGAAATTGTATGTCCACACGGGCGCGAGCCCGCCATCGTCAGCTATTGCGCATACCTTCGCCGCCTTTGACGCCACAAGACGCCTTGCGAGCGGCGGGAGGACGTCCCACCTTCGTGCATAGGCAAGACACCGTAACGTGTACGCGACAAACTGGCACACCCACTCAGGGTCTAGTCCTACGTCAGCGAGCGCCTCGGATGGAAACGTGTCGCTACCATTATGAGCGTACGTAAGCTCGACGTCGCGAGTTGATACCTCGCCAACTAATGTTGCTTCTGTTGCTTCTGCTCGAACGTGGTCCTTGTCGTTGCCACTGGCCGTCGAACGTATAACTGAAGGTGGTCGCAGCCAATTGCTAGCTGCCGATGCATGTGGTGCGCGGGCAAGGACATCTAGTAGCACGTAAGAAGCTTCGACAAAGGGCGCAGGATCTAGCTGTGGTTGGTCCTCAAAGCGCGCGATCGCAAGAGCGCGTGGCGCAAAAGCTAGCGGCGAAATCCATAGGCTTGCAGTTGCATTCCAGATATGTTTACAGGCGCACACCGCCAAGTGCCAGGCTCGGGCCTCACGTGCGCGAGTCCCTGCGCGCGCTAGGTAACGCACGGCGGTGGAAAAGCGTGCAGCGGCCGACGCGCTCGGCGTAATCCCTGTATTGTCAATTGACAATACTTGGTCCCCAGAGCAACGCGCTGCCGACTCAGTGGCAGCGACAGCGTCGCGCGCGACCTCGGCTGCTAGCGTAGCAACTGCGCCTGTGCGCGCATCGATTGCCGTGCCTGCCACCGCACGCTTCTCGAGCACTTGGGTCGAGGGCTCGGCACCGACGCCACCGTCGTCACCATTGAGGTATCCTTGTGAGACTGCGCTGCATACGTCTGTGTCGAACGCGCCAACACAGCCGAGAGCACGGATGCCGTCAACCGTCTTATCATCAGTGTTGTCGCTGTTATTGCCGTGACCCGGCCCTGCGCAAAGCGTCGCCAATGTCGCCAGGCCACGAAGCTTCTCCATCTCCGCAAGCCACAGGAGCTGACCTGCGCGGCCGGATGTCGATGCCCCGGGCGATCTATCGATCGATCGATTGGTTGGCGGGTCATTCAAATATCGACGTCGACGCGGGCGCGGGCCTGCTGCAGTGGCCAGCGGTGCCATTTGCGACGAGGGGTCGAGGTCACAGGTATCGGCAGTTTTAGCAGCCGACAGTGCGTCGCCATCAACACCTGCTCCTACACTAGTGACGTGCCGAAAATACGGAAGCACCTCGCGCGCGGCAGTCACGGCCGCAGCCCTGACCACGGCTGCTGGGTCCGGCGCGGACGCAAGTGCAAGATTATCGTCGACATCACTATTGGGGCCTTTGTCCGTACCGACAGCCATCGTGGCGCAATGTGGGGTGGCAAACGCAGCGGATGCCGCAAGCTCTGCGGCCGCGTGAACTTCAGCCACGCGCTCTGCCGCAAGGACCCTGCGTACGAGCGGCACAAGACGGTCCTCAGTGACCAGCGGCGTCCTTTCTGCCCATCGCTCGATGAGAGCAAAGTAGCCGCATCGTAGGGCGATTCCTTTGACGCGGCACGCCTCGCGGAGTGCGTTCTCCGTGCATGGGGGCAATAGTGGGCTTCCTGACTCGGCCTCTGCTCCAACTTCCGCACCTCGGTCTTCACTTGCGTTCGCGCCTTCCCCACTGCTAGCCAGCGAGGATGCTGCAGTCTCTCGCGTGAACTGGTCGTCAGCGCACGCGACGACGGCAGCCCACGCCGCCTGGGGGTTCTCTGTGGCGAGCATGAGCGGTGGAGGCTGCACGTCCGCAGGACCTAGCGCCGCCGCCGCACGCAGTACATCGACACCGGCGACCCGGTATCGTGGGTCTACGAGCCAGGTCCGTACGAGTGCCGCTTGAGACTCACACACTATACTGGACCGCGGCAACGCAGGGAACGCTACGATCCCATCGAAATTTTGCTTCACGCTGGTGCCAGTGCCTACATCGGCAGATGTTGCCGCCACGGCGCTCGTCTGCTCGAGGAGTGCAAAAGCGGCTGCACGTGGTTCAGCACACGCGTCTCCGGCAAGCATGACCTGATACGAGATCTGCGTGGATACGGAATGCGTTGATCAACGGCCCAGATGCACCTCTCAACTGCTTGCAACGCAGGTGACGACGCAGGAAAACATCTCCCGCACGGTTTCGTCCCAACTACCTAGTGGAACAAGCCAAAGCGCCTGATGTAGTGTCACCAGGGCACGAAAGACGAGGCAACGTGGATGCCCGGCTCGCAGTTTGAGCAGCGGGACTGCCGCGCAGTAGCATCGTATGATGCAGTCGATCAGTGTCTCCGGATCTTGCCCCACAGTCAGTGCCGAGACTTCAACGGTCCGAAGCAGGATCTCAACCTTAGTGTATTGCATTGCTTGGATGGGCGCCGTCAGCGCACCACTGGCCGCGGTCGTGGCTGTTCTCGCCGTTCCGCTGTTCGTGTCTCCGGTACCAGTTGCGTCCCTAGGCTCCAGAATGCCGGGTGCATACGCAAATGAGAGACCCCCATTTTCCGAGCAGTCCGCAAGAATACGTGCGCAGTCCACGAACGCATAGACTTCGGCCAGTGATGCGCGAGTGACCCTGGCCGCCCGGAGCGCATGGCCGCCTGACGCATCAACGTCAACAATGTGCTCATAGACGACAAGCGCGGCGGCGGTTGCTGTCCTTTCCGCCCCCAGCGCGACCGCTTCTCGCGCTACGAGTGCAAAACACAGTGGCAGCGGCAGAGGCACAAGCGCATCGATTTCTGGTCCTGTTGGGCCGATAGGCCCAAGTGGCCGGCCTGCCGCATCGAACGCGCCGATAGCAAAGACGTACGCCTCGTTCGCGCAGAGCCCTGAGACGCGGATGGCAGCACCTGTACCCGTCGTTGCGTCGTATCTAATCGGCACGCCGAGGCCAGGCAGCTCCACGTTTGTAAGAGACACGTCAGTACCTGCACCTGTGCGGACATCGGAAGACAAGTTATCTTGGGTCAGCAATGGCGCAGTGAGCAACGGTCAGTGTACACTCACGCACACCGCTGCCCCCAAAGGGCGGGCCGCATGGTCATCAAATGAGCGGGCGATTGGAATCAGCGCGGGTAATCGCCTGCAGCCTTCCCAAAACACCTGAGATGGTCGACGCCCGGCGGCCCGTTCCACTTGCGCGGCTGGAGCGTCACCGCCGCCTGGGTGCGCGAAACAAGTGCCGGCTGCGGTGGTGCTGTGCCTGCAGCACAGCTCACGTCCGCAAGGCCTAATGGCGTGTTTTTCCAGCGCATGATGATCGCCAGTAGATCAGCCTCGCGCGCCGCCGCAACGCCGAGGAGCCGAAGTGCCTCACCGAGGTCAGCATCGCGCGCAGGCAATGGTCGACGTGCAGCCATCCGCGTGCGTGTGACCGCAACTGCGGCGTGGTGGCACCCAAGCTCAGCGAGAAAGCGCGCCTCAGCACGCGGTTGGACTGACCGCGCGTTCGTCTTGTGGCTGCCGCACCGTGGCGGGCGATGCTCGCTCTCAGCCAGGTCGAGCTCGGCCAGCGCAAGCGCCTGAGCAGTCAACGAAATATCCCTCCCAATGCGCCCCGAGAAACTTTCTGGGTTCCGTGCGAGGTTGGCATACGGCTAGCGATCGAGAGAGGGACTTGGGGGGAGGCGGGGGGTTGGTGATTCACGCAGGCGCGTGCGTCGATGAGGTCGAGATGCACAGCAGCCAGCGCTTGGTCTAGGGTGTCAAGCTGCGAGCCCGCACCGAAAATACCTGACCCGCCATAGCCGTGTGCGCCTAGGCGACCCGCGGCAGCCGCTGCAGCGGACACGTCATCAACCTCGGCTGTAATGGACTGGCGCGCGAGCGCAGCGTGATCTGCCGCCTCGACAGGCTCGTGGAGATCTGGATCAGCAGCCTCCGCACGTGCCCTATTGGCCGCGTTGAGTGCGACGCGTAACGTCTGGACAGCTGCGCGAAGCGTGCCACCGCTGCTGCCACGGCCAGAGGCCGCAAATTTATGCGCATGATCGCGGAGCTCATGACCCAACGTGAGCGCGACTCGCGCGCGGAGTATTGCGTCGTCAGCATCCACTCGCGTCAACACAACCTACGTAGGCATCACACGTCCACCCCCCTGATTTCTCACGCACGCGCGCGCCCCGATGAATTATCTACGATGCGTCTGTGGCCTTGAAATGTCCGCGCGGTGTGCAACGTGGACCGCAGATGCGGACGTCAGGAAGAGACGCGCGATCTCTTCGCCCGCTGGCGCAGGTGCGATGCCAATACCTTTGGTTTGGCGCCACGCCACGGTCTCGGTCGCCGCAGTGTCTATGTCAAGGACTCGCTGCTTCTCCAGGGCTGCGAGTACAGGGAGACAGACCGCGCGCCAGAGGAACACGGCGATATCAACAAGGATATCTGGCCGACACGTGACTGTCGCGGAGCTGGTCATGCCGGCGCATGCAGCGCGTAGTTTTGTGGCAATGGCCATAGCACGCGCCATGGGCACGACCGAACCGCCATCAGAGGGTACGACGGAGACCGTGTCCGCTGCCGCAGCCTCTGCCGCGAGCACGTATCCGGAAACAGCTTCGCGTGCCTGCGCCAAGGTCTCGCTGTCGCCGCATTGTGTTGCAGCATTCAAATCTGTGCGTGCGGCCTCGGAGCGTGCAGCTGTCGTGGCTGCAGCGTCACGAGCGGCTGCGCCGTCCCACGCAAGAAATGTATCAAGTGCTCTGAGGAGCTCCAGCCTGTGGGAAGCGACTAGTCTCGATCACTTGTCACGGGAAATCAAATGTGAACCAGGCTTACGCCGGTGCGTGCTCAGCACGCAGTGGTGCAGCCGCACCAGCAGCAAGCTCCCGAGGCGGCTCGACTTCACCGGCGGAGCTAGCGCCGCTTGAGAACGCACCAACGCTAGAATAGTCTGCGGCATCGGCGATGTTTGCGGCTGCGTCGACTACCCCCTGTGCAATGGCCGCCACGCGCCTGAATTCTGCACGCTCGCCAAGAACAAAGAGTGTGCGTGCAAGCGACGTTAGCTGCGGTGCGTCGAGTGTGGGGATGTCGCCACTAATTGGTGCCGCTACCTCCGCGCACGCACGCGCAAGCGCTGCGCGGCGCGCGCGCTCACGCGTGCATGGCGCACCGGGGCCACCAACTGCACCGGCGAGGCCACGTGCGTTTGGGACTACGGCCGCTTCGAGAAGTGCACGTGCGCGCAGCCGTCGCCCGCGCACTGTAGCAGTGTCACCTAGACCTGCATTTGTGAGAATGGGCTCAGCTGCCGCCTCCGTCTCGCCAGGGTCGCCTGTGTCGTCCGCAAGCGTGCCGTACGCCGCCGCGTCCGCAGCGACTGCAAGGATCGCCAAGTCTTCATCGGCGGCGCGGAGCTTGGCGGCAATAGGTGGCGGTAGTGGCTGTTGCATCTCCTCTGCGGCGCGTAGAGCGTGTGTAGAGTCACCAAGGAGTGCCAGCACCGCCCGGGCGGCTTCTGGGCACCCGGCATCGTCACATGCTCGTGCCGCGAGCGCGTAGAGCCGACATCGTGCGGGCAGGTACCTGCGGTTGGTCAGCAATGAAGCGAGCACATACATAAGTAAGTACACCGATGCGCACTTAATTGTTGCGAGGCCAACGCTTGCATCGAGGGCTCGTGCCGCCCATAGCAAATGCTCGGCAGCGTGTCGCGCGAGGGGGCCGCCTCGCGCGGCAAGCGGTTCGGCAACTCCGTGGAGTAGAATTGAACCGTTGAGCAGGAGCCAGGCAATGCGCTCATGATCACGTGTGGGCAGTGCTAGTAGGTCTACCATTGCGTCGCGAGCACTTTTCGCGGCCGCGAGTAGCCGCTGGGCTGACCTTGGGTACCGCACGTTTCCATCACGGGCCAAAATCCGAAGGATCTCACACTCCACGCGGCCATAGGTCGCATCCGCATGCCATCCTGCCGCTTCAACCTCATCATCGGGATCATTAGTCACAAGGTCGCGCGCGCGCACGAGCACCTCCTCGAAGAAAGCCTCTGCTACCGAGAGCTCGCCCAGCTCGAGGAGACGGATGCCGCATTGCAACGCCAGGCGTGCAGCCCCTCCGCCATCGACCTTCTGACGAACCCGAATCCAGAACGCTTGCCGTGCCGCGGCGACGACCGGTGACCGCGGCGCTGCCTCTGCGCCTTGCTCCAGGCAGCCGCGGATTGCGAGGACCCGCCTGCTCTCGATTAGCGGCACCAATACCAGATCTTGGAAGTCGCGCGAGAACTCAACAGGCGCAGTGACCGGATCGCATTCGTAGTCAGATCTTCGCGGGTGCTCCGATGAGCTTGCCGCCGTCGACATCATCCTTATTTTAAATGATCGCGCCTTGTTTTTTTCTTCTCGCTCCACCTCGCCGGCAGCCGGTCCGTCGCGGGGCCTCGGATCGGAGTTGTCAGTTGGGTCCTTTGAGCTTTGCGGAGTTGCACGTCGTGCCAGGAGGCACGTTAAGGTTCAGCTGTGGATAGGTTATATATCCGTTGCATGATACGATATGATGCGTGTACTAGAGAGAGAAACCTACTAGCCCTACCCTAGATATGTATCTCCCACTCTCTAAGTTTGGAGTCTATACAGCGAGTGTCTTTGACGCTACGGTGTAACAACAAATTGCTATAAAACACTCTCGTAGTTAGGTCACGGCCCGGGTTGGCCCAGCCCTCGGCTGGTGAGCTAGGACCCTACTACTTAACATAACGCTGCGACATACTCTTGCTAATAGCACAATCGCTGTACTAGTGAATAAGGTACCTACCTTGCAGAAAATATACCCCTAGTACCCGAGATACATATCCTTTCCTTAATCCCTATCCACACGTCAACACAGTA
>MDTE01135299.1_pt1 | contig 17645 bp, 20 predicted proteins | sample 811231 | NCBI WGS metagenome assembly MDTE01 (sample SAMN05326651, study PRJNA326480) | marine metagenome | isolation source: seawater | place: Indian Ocean: Red Sea | collected 2010
GATTCCGATTTTCTCATTTGCGGGGATTGCTCCAGCGACTTGCAAGCGAAGTGGAGCGACTAAAAAAAGATTTCACTTTGCGTTTGACTTTTGGTGGCAGGAGTGGTACATTGTAGCATGATTAAATTAAACGACGCAGTATGGACGCCAGCAGGGCGATTTGGAGAAGTGGTCGAATTTAGCAAGAGCGGAAAGCGAGCCAAGATTCGCTATATCGGGCAGGTGGAGTACCTTTCCGATTGGATTTATGTATCGACGCTCAAGAAATGGCTCGACCTTTATGGGGACTGAAAAAAAGATTTGACTTTTTAGCGTACCTGTGTTATGCTAAGGGGCTTGTATTTGTACCGTAAGTCCTTGGTTATCAAGGGTTTACAAAAGTCCGACTTTCGTAAGTGCTTGAGAATCAACGGGTTACAACTAATTGCATAAAACTTTGCTTGTAATTTGCTATTTCTACGAATGTGCTGTATATTGTAAGTAGAATGGATGTTACTGGAGATTTCGTTTTCAAGCCAACTCCGCTTACGAAGGATCAAGCTGGAGCAGCTCGCCGCATGTGGGCAAGGTGGAATGCTCACACTACTGGCAACACTTATGTGCTGTATGTTCAGAACAGGACTTGTAATCATACTTTCCGAGTAGTTGGTCACGGCAAGAATCCTGGGCACGCTGCACTACGGTATTACAAGGGTCTCGACAACAACGATAGCTGGGTATGGCAATGCACCAAGGTGGTAGCAGTCTACACTTGCGCATGCAATCGAACCTATCAAGCGGGCGACCTATTAGTAGGGCAAGCCCAAGATCAAGCACCTTGGTAAAGGATTTATATGAATGAAAAACAAATTAACTACGAACTCGCCAAGCGTAAAAAGGATTTAGCGTGGTGGGTTGAACATCTTCAAACGAGAGTCCATTCGATAGAGGGGAAAAGTGTCGCTGACTTACAGATTCGCTGGCATCGTGACAGGATTAGCCAACTTAAAAGGATGCGTTTCGATCTTCAGCAAAAGGAGCCGATTTAAGCTAAATAGGGCAAATAGAGTTCCCCCCTTAGTTGGGTTTGTCGTTATATGAATTTGTGCCGTAAGTCCTTGGTTATCAAGGGTTTACAAAAGTCCGACTTTCGCAAGTCGTTGATAGTCAACGACTTATGACTATTTTCACTTTGCGTTTGACTTTTGGGGGGAAGTGTGCTAGCTCACTTTGAAAAAAAGATTTGACTTTTGGGTTTACTTGTGATAGGCTTTGTCGTGCTTCCAGCGATACTCACGACATTCGCAGAGGTCTTCATAGCTCTCCTTGGAAACTACGGTGATATCATCCCTCAGGAATCCGCGCAACTCGCGGTTTTGCCATTGTCCCCATTTCTTCCATTTCTCTAAGTCGCGGTACAGGAATAGCATCCCGATAGTCGGGAGGCTGATTAAAAAGCAAAAGAGTATTTGGTCGGCCATGGTTTTATCTTTCGTTAGTGGTTGCTTGATCTGCGGTGTTGCTCACTATAACACTCTAGCACAAGCAACGGCGGAAAGCGAATTTTTTTTCGCCTTTTTTTAATGCAAGTTTGCGTTTGACTTTGGGGGGCGGGAGTGGTATATTGTAGGCATGAATATTGACAGATACTTACTAAACGAACGAGCATTAGATGACGCTTATGCGTTACCGACTTGCCCAGAATGCGGAGAAGAGATTCTCGAAGAAAACGCTTGCGCGGATTGCGATGAACGCGAGTGTGACCATTGCGAGGAAATTTTTCCTACTGGTGAGCTAGTGAGCGGAGATCTAGAGGATTCCGATTTTCTCATTTGCGGGGATTGCTCCAGCGACTTGCAAGCGAAGTGGAGCGACTGAAAAAAAGATTTGACTTTTTAGCGTACTTGTGCTATGCTAAGGGGCTTGTATTTGTGTCGTAAGCCCTTGGTTATCAAGGGTTTACAAAAGTCCGACTTTCGCAAGTCGTTGATAGTCAACCACTTATGACTATTTTCATTAAAGTGTGTTTTCTGCTTGCGTTTCGGTAGAAAATGGCGTATCTTGTATTATATGAGAAAAGTAACACAGAGAATCAAAGACGCCTTTGACAACGGTCAGTCTTTAACAGTCAACAACACTCGCACCGATGGAACAAGCGTTTACCTCTTTGGAAACGAGATTGTCCGTCGTGATGCAAACGGTAAGGTCTACGCTACCCTAGCGGGCTGGAATACCGTCACCACTCGGGAAAGGGTAAATGGAATCACTGGATTAAATTTTCACCAAGTGAATCATGAGCCAATGCTGGACGGAAAGAGCGTCGACTCCAGCGAGTGGATCGCAGTGCAATGATTATCATTGCTTTTATGGGAATTGCTGTTCTAATTGGCTTGAGTGGCTCTCTTATCACCTGAGGGATTAAATAGCAAATAGGCAAATACCAAATAGATGCCCCCCTTTGGGGGGCTTTTTTATGTGTCGTAAACTGTTGATTATCAGGGACTTATGACAATTTTTCCCTAAGTTGTTGATTATCAACGAAAGATTTTCCCTAAGTCGTTGACTATCAAGGATTTACAAAAGTGGGACTTCCGTAAGTCGTTGCCTGTCAAAGACTTAGGACAAATTAACCGCTCAATTCTGGAAGACCAGGAATTGAACGGCTATTATTAAAAGCATTAAAAGAACGATCATTTGTGCAATTATTTTTTAAGCGTTTAATTTTACAATTGATAGGCTAATTTCTGGCGTCCAGGGTTCTTTTTTTTCGGGCGTTTTTCGCAGGATTTTATGAGCGTCCATTAATTCTTTTGCCCGTTCAATTTTTTTTGCCTGGGCAATTATTTGGAAACTGGACTCGCAGTTTTCGTAGGATTTTTTTTCAATTATTAGGTGCATTATTTTACAAGTATTTTTGTTTTTGAGTCGTTCAGCTCATAGGAAGCGTCTATATGTCGGCAGACTTGCTGAAGCTCTTGGAATAGCTTTTGGATTTGATCTGGCGACGGCTTTTCCATTCCCGTTTTGCGAGCTAGAGAATGGATTCTGTCTCGGATTCGGCGTGATAGATTGAAGAGGACTTGTCGCAAGCTCTCTGTTGTGACTTGATCTTCTGGCATAATTATATTGGTTGTTGGTTTGAATTGTTTGGCATTAATACAAGTTACCACAAGCACCGCTGGATAGCGAATTTTTTTCAGTGCAAAATACGACTAAAAATAGTGACTGATCCTACCCCCTTTTTTTAGTTTACGAAAATGATGGGATTGTGCACATGCGGTGGGGGGTGGTTTTCTTCATTCGCTCGGGGAAAATGGTTTTTTCGAAAAAGGCGCGGGTCAAAAAAAATCCGAAGGGGTATATTTTCAGACCTTTTTGTACTAAAAATATATTTAAAGCTTTTTGGCTACGGAGAGAACTTCCTTGAGATAACCTTCTTTCATGGCTTCTGCAGGAGTTTTGTCTTCCAACTCCTCGAGAGGAGTGTTGAGCCATACTGTAGCTTCATAAATGCCAAAAGAAGAAGCCACTAACGCCATGATGTTTTTTTGAGAGTCCCGACGTTCCCCTAGAGAGATCTCTACATCGCCACCCGTGGACTTGACCTTCTTTGTCAATTTTTTTCTCACTGCTAATATAATACACTTTTTATTCTAAAAATCACAAAAAATGTGTAATTCATTGCGAATGCAACTGATAGGCGACACTTATTGGCGCGACAAATCGGACATGACTCCCTTAAGGAGCACTGTCGTGACCACGTCGGGCGAAGTTCCTACGACGGGCGAAATAGTAGATGTTTCAGAATTTACATTACATTCTTATCAGTGCATAGCTGACCCTACTGGAGTGACTAGCCCCAATAGCGTAAGCGGTAAGTTTTCAGTAGAAGTGTCTCAAACCAAGGATTACTGGACGGAAGTGGCTGCATATAACATTACAGATAAAACGCTTACTGGACTTGCTTATGCAGACACCTGGGGCTTTAGTTACGCTAGAACTATAATAAATCCCATTGGTTCCAGTAAAGCGGGCTCAGGAACTTTCATTGTAATGGAAAAGCATAATGTATAATGGTTGCAAATCCCAGAAAACCTTCCGAGGAATTAAATGCTGGATCGGAAAATAAGGCGGAAGATATATCTATTGTTGTTGCAATAGTTAAAAAAACAATAATGTATGTAAAAAAACAAGCTGCTACAGTTTTAAAGGTATCGAATAATCCAGGGATTACTATTTATGACCCGCCACCACCACCCCCTACTTGACTATCTCTTTTATGGCAAATAAAAAAAACAAAAACAAACTATATCCTCCACAACTTAATTTCATTAACCCTTCCAGCGTTCGAATAAAATCAGTAAGATTAACAGAAAAACAAAAACATTTTTTAAATATTGCGCTGGATCCGCAGACCAACATTATTTTTATTAACGGGCCTGCTGGATCTACTAAAACCTTTATGGCGGTATATGCAGCCTTATGCCATCTATCCAATAATCCTGACTTAGATTTGCTTTATGTTCGTACCATAATAGAGAGTGCGGATAAGGGAATTGGCGCTCTTCCAGGAGCTGTAGAGGAAAAGTTCAATCCTTATATGGCCCCCTTAAATGATAAACTCACTGAACTCCTCCCTTCCAACACCACCATCAAAAGAGAGCTCATAGAACAAAACAGGGTCCAAGCGATTCCAATCAATTTTCTTAGAGGGGCCAACTGGATAAACCAGATAGTAGTCGCTGACGAAGCTCAAAACTTTTCTTACAAAGAGCTCGTTACCTTAATAACAAGAATTGGGAAAGGCACTAAATTATTCGTGTGTGGTGACTTCATGCAAAGCGACATTAACGGAAAATCAGGATTCAAGCAAATAACCAATTTATTTAATGACTCGCAAAGTAGAGCAGAAGGGATTCATTGCTTTACCTTTAATGCTCAAGACATAAAAAGAAGTAAAATATTAAAATATATTATATCTCGCCTAGAAAAAGTGTAATATATTTCGTGGATGTTTCAAATATAACTCAAATTGCTGTAGCTCTGGTATCTATTGGAGCTACTTTATTTAGCGTTTGGGCGGGCAAGCGTTACATGGATAAGCGTAAAAAAGACTGCCTTGTGAATGAAACAATTCAAAATGCAAACGTTTATACCGCATTACAATATCTTCTTGAAGAAGCTGGGGCTGATAGAGCTTATGTATTGGAGTTTCATAATGGAGAGCATTATTTTTCGGGAAGAGGGCAGCAAAAGTTTAGCTGCAGCTATGAAGTGGTAAGAGAGGGGATAAGCGCAGAATCAGAACAGTCTCAAAACCATCGAGTATCCAATTACCATCATTACATTAGCGAAATGGTAAAAGATGGCCACTTTTCTTATTCTGATACAAAACTTATAAATGACGTGGCGTTTGTGCAAATGCTTAATCAAAAAGGCATTAATGCTATTTACAACGTTCCATTAAAAACTTTAAATGGAAAAATCATAGGAATCCTGGGAATAGACTTCGTTAATTCTTCTCCTAAAACAAAAGAGATAGGTTTTGATAAAAGTGCCGATAAAACGCTACAGGATTTCCTTCGACATCAAGCTAGAATCATAGCGGGCTATTTAATATAAATATATTCAGAAAAAAATCATTAACTATAAAATACATTATTAACATGAAATCACTATACTGCATAACTCTTGCTCTAGTCGCTCCGTTCTTTATTGCGGCAGCGGACAAAAAAGTCGTAGCAAAACATCTACAGGACATTTCCGTAACCATTAAGGCTCAATCTGGCTATCAAAAGAGCGAAGGTTCAGGAGTTTTGATTGTCAGAGAAATTGAAGGCAAAAAAGTGACATTCGTACTTACTGCAGCGCATGTAGTGGATAATTTGCGCTCTACTCGTGAAATTGTAGATGAAAGGGGTAGTATCCGAAAAGTGGTAGAATTCAAAGATGCCCAAATAGTAAAAGAACTCGTGGAAGGTGGCCGTCGAGTAGGGGAAATAAAAATGGATGCTGAAATCATAAAATATTCTGATATGGACCACGCACATGATTTAGCGCTTTTAATGGTTAGGGCGAGAGATTACGGAAAAGAAGGCGCTACGTTTAAACTGGGCGACGAGGACAATATCGTTCCAATCGGCACCCAGCTTTATCATGTTGGCTCTCTTTTAGGTCAAATGGGCGCAAATTCAATGACTACTGGAATTATGTCTCAAGTTGGGAGAACTTTAGATAAGACTGAGTATGATCAAACTACTGTAACGGCTTTCCCTGGGTCAAGCGGAGGGGGAGTGTATTTGACCAACGGCACTTATGTTGGCATGATAGTAAGGGGCGCGGGCGAAGGCTTTAATTTGATTGTTCCTATTCGTAGAATTCAACAATGGGCCAAAGATGCTAAAATCAGCTGGGCCCTAAACCCTGACGAAAAAGCTCCTAGCATCAAGGAGATTAAAAAACTCTCTATAGAGGATTCTGGGTTTTCAGGAGGTAAAGATGATGAAAAAACTAAATCTTCTTCAAGTAATGTATTTAAAAAGTTCCCTTATTTAATAATAAAAGAAAATACTGTTAAAAGTGATTAAAATTGATTTTTTAATAAATTAAACATATAATTATATCATGGCACATGAATTTGCATGAATTGTGGTCATAAAATTGACTATAGCTTGAAAAAGCCCAATTTTTGCCCACAGTGTGGTAATGGTATGAATGAGGCTTCGAATGCCTCAGTGGTTAATGAGGTTGCAGAAGTAGCGGATTCGGTTTCTCCCCCCAGCGAACCTAGAGTCAATAATGGCCCTTGGTTGAGCAAAGGATTGGAATATTCTGTTAACGTAAATACTTCTTCTCGGGTTACAATGGCTGATTTAATTAGGGAGGCTCAAGCAAATCCTGACGCTACGCCTAGCCAGATAAATCGACCAGAACCCCCTCCTTCGGATGATGATGCCTTGCAAAAGGCAATGGATGAGTGCCTACCTTCCCGTGAATCCGAAGATCTAGGTGGCTAAAAAGAAACCCGAACAATTTGAAGACCATATAAATACCGTTGACGCCGAACTTGAAAAAAGGCGCGGACGGTGGTTTTTACAATCCATAGCTTGGATAGACTTTGATGACGTAAAGCAAATCATTAGATTTCACTTATATCTCAAATGGGAGCAATGGGACCAAAAAAGAGCGCTTAAGCCATGGCTGAATAGAATAATATCTAACCAGCTGAAAAACATACTTAGGAATTATTATGGGAATTTTGCTCGCCCCTGCCTAAGTTGTCCCTTTAATCAATCTCCCAACGACGACCCTTCTGCCAACCCTAAGGGAATTGGCGAATTATGTGGCTTTACTCCAAGCGGTATGCAATGCAGCGAATGCCCCCTCTTTGAAAAATGGGAAAAAACCAAAAAATCCGCCCATGACATAAAAATGCCCCTTGCACTGGAGAACCATCAGCATGACTTAAAAAGCGACAGCGGGAGAGACTTTGCGATAGATAAGGCGGCTGGGCTACTACATGGTGAAATGAAGAAAGTATTAAGTCGGCGCCAATATGAAATATATGAAATGCTATTTGTAAAAAACATGTCAGATGAAGAAATAGCTATTAAAATGGGCTATAAGACAAGTGAGTCAGGTAGAAAGGCAGGATATAAACAATTAAAGAACATGAAAAAACAATTTAAGGCAAAAGCAGAAAAAATATTAAAAAACACTGATATAATAATGTAATGGACTTAACAGACGATCAAAAAAAATTCATAGACGATAATTGTGAGAAAATTTTAGATCTCATTGAGCTTACTCGTGCCGCGTTCATGAATGAGGAATTAGATGGGCGCACCAAGGAGGGCCGCGCCGTGAGGGAGTATTTGGCATCCAAAGGAGCTAAATACCAGACTACTCAACACAAAAAGGCAAAAACAACAAAATTCACATCGGACCAAAGAGAATTTATCTTATCCAGCGCTTCCCAAAAGATGCGTCCCTTTGAAATCGCGCAATTGGTGTTCCCCGAAAAGCATCTCTATCCATTGAGCAAAGAGGTGATTGACATTAATGACTTGATAAGAAAAGAATCTCCCGAAGGTGCGAGCGAAGAAGATTCGGCATTGGGTTCAGTTTATCGTCCCCCACAAAATTTGGAAAAAATAACAAGTTTAGTTAATGCCGCGACCACTCAGGATTTGGATTCGACCAAGATTAGTTTACATAAGATAAAGTGCATTGAGACGGTTGGAAAGTTTATTCAATCGCCGCGATTCAGTCAAGTTATAAACAATTACAGCAATCAAGATGACCGCGATCTCTTTGAGGCCGAATTCATTCGGGCGACCTGGGACAAGCCAGATTTGACTTCGGATGAAGTTAATTTATATATTAATGTTTGTATTGATTATGTTAATTTAAAAAACATTCAAGGCGCCGTCGACAAATTGAACGGAATGTTTAATGACGCGGAAGATCAGCAGGATTTGACTGTTCGCCTTGCGGAAATCCTAAAAACGAAGAGCGAAGAGTATAATCAATGCGAAAAGCGCATGGAAAGCCTCATTAGCAAACTCAATGGAGATCGAGCGAAGCGCATCTCGAGTAGAGTGCAGGAAAACGCATCAATCCTGAGTTTGGTCGAAATGTTTCAGACCGAAGAAGAAAGAGAAGTAATGGTCAAAATTGCCGAAATGCAAAAGGCCATGATTAGAGAAGAGGCCGACAGGCTGGAATCCATGCCCGAATGGAAAGCGCGAGTCTTGGGTATTGGAAAAGATGATGTTATATAATTACTCAAATACAATATTTGATTCAATGCCTTTTGTTTGTAAAGAATGTCGTGAATCCTTTCGTACAGAAAGAAGTCTTCATGCTCACATTAAAAAACATGGAATTTTATTATCTGAATATTATACAACTCATTATCCTAGATTTAACAAGTTGACGGGAGATCCATTGCCCTTCAAAAATAAATCTGATTATTTTGCCAAAGATTTTTCTACTTATCAGCAAATGATCAAGTGGAGCAAGAAAGCGCCGCAGGCTGAACTTAAATCATATATATTAAAACAACTTAAAAATAGAATCGACTCCAAGGGCCTTCAAAAGGCCCCTAATCATTTAGAGATACAATTAAACAAATTGCCGCCATTAAAGCTTTTTAAGGAGGTGTACGGCTCTTATTCGGCTGTTTGCGAGGAATTAAACGTTTCTCCGCTGTTCGATAAAGGTATCATGAAGCAATTTTTTGTGGAGGACGAAAAATTAAAAGATATTCATATATTCATCGATACTAGAGAACAGAAACCGTTAAAGTTCGATAATTCCTCTGTAATGAAATTAGACTTTGGTGATTATACGACAGGTGGCGCAAATTACTCGTATACTTATATAGACCGCAAAAGTGAAAGTGATTTTAAGTCTACCTTAAGTACTGGGGTTACTAGATTTAAAAATGAAATTCAACGAGCAAAAGACTTTGACTCATATATTTTTGTAGTAATAGAAAGCAGCATTGACAAAATAAAGAAGGGCAATTTATTCGGACCACATAAATCCAACTTAGGGTATATTTGGCACAACATGAGGGAAATCACTCATGAATTTAATGGTTATTGTCAATTTGTATTTTCGGGAAGTCGCGAGGCCTCGGAGTGGCTTGTGCCTCGTTTATTGCGTCATGGTAAAGATTTATGGCAAGTAGACCTTCAATATTATTTAGACAGTTATGGCATGGGAAACAGGACAGCAAAACACTAAGTTCACTCATCCCTCATCAATCAATGAGGAAATTTTGGCCAAAAAGGGATTTCTCGAAGAAAAAGAGGCGAAGCTCCTGCTTTATAAATTTCTTAAAGGAAACGTCACTTTCAGCACCGACCTCTTGAGCGGCGTGAAATTATTTCCGTTTCAGCATATGGCAATTAAGTCTATGATGGAAACCGATTACTTTATGGGAGTGTGGGCTCGGGGAATGTCCAAGTCCTTCACTACGGGAATTTTTGCTTTTCTAGATGCCGTTCTTCATCAGGGAGTAAGTACGGGAATTATATCGAAGTCTTTTAGGCAAGCCAAAATGATATTCAACAAAATAGAGGATATAGCTTCTAAGCCCGAAGCTCAGTATTTGGCACAATGTATAACTCATAAGTCGAAAAAGAACGACGAATGGACGATGCAAATAGGTCGATCAAAAATACACGCCCTTCCGCTCGGTGATGGTGAAAAGCTTAGGGGATTTCGCTTTCATAGAATTATTATTGACGAATTTGCCTTAATGCCAGAACGAATCTACAATGAAGTCATTGTGCCCTTTCTGTCTGTAGTTCAGAATCCGACTGAAAGAGAAGATATGTACAGCCTGGAAACGGAAATGATAGAGCAAGGCAAAATGACCGAAGAAGAAAGGTATGAGTGGCCAAACAATAAACTCATACTTTTGTCATCAGCCTCCTATAAGTTCGAGTATATGTACAAGACTTATGAAAAATTCGAACAATTAATTTATGGAGATATAAAAGAAGCTGATTCCAAAGCGACTAGATCTATAATGAAATTTTCTTATGATTGTGCGCCATTACAACTTTATGATCAAAATTTGATAAATCAAGCTAAGTCAACCATGAGTCAATCTCAATTTGACCGAGAATTTAATGCTGTTTTTACAGATGACAGTTCGGGTTATTTTAAGATTTCAAAAATGGCAGCCTGTACCATTGCGGATGGAGAAGATCCGTGTGTGGAAGTAGCGGGAGAGGCGGCAGACAAATATTTAGTTGCATTTGACCCTAGCTGGGCCGAATCTGAAAGTTCGGATGATTTTGCGATTCATGTATTTAAACTTCATGATTCTACAAAGACAGGAACATTAGTGCATAGTTATGCTTTGTCTGGAACGCGATTAAAAGATCATATTTTTTATTTTTATTACATAATAACTCATTTTAATGTGGTCGCCATGGTTGGTGACTATAATGGTGGCGTTCAGTTCATAAGAGCAGCCAATGAAAGCAGTTTGTTCAAAGAAAATAAGATTGATATAAAATTAATAGATGCCGACCTTGATGATTTGGAAGATTATCAATCTGGAGTATTGGACGCAAAAAATCAATACAATCCTTCAGAACGGCGTTATTGTATTCTTCGAAAACCCTCGAGCCAATGGATTAGACGGGCTAACGAATTATTGCAGGCGAACATTGACCATCGACGTTTGACGTTTGCGTCTCGAGCTATTAATGACGACTATCAAAAGCAAAGAAGTAAAAAAATACCAATTGAAAAGTTGAAGTTCTTACGAAATTCGGAATTAATGGAAAAGCAAAGCATGGGAGCCAAAATGATCGACTTCGTGGAAAATCAAAAGGATATGATTGAGCTTACTAAGAATGAATGTGCTTTAATACAAGTTTCCACTACTCCCCAAGGAACTCAAACTTTTGACCTGCCTATAAATTTGAAAAGACAAACGGGCCCCGACAAAACCCGCAAAGACTCCTATTCTGCATTAGTCCTGGGGAATTGGATGATAAAAACATATTACGATATGGTGGACGCTAAGGAAAATCCTGTTGAAAGCACTTTTGTTCCTCGCTTTATTGCTTAAAGTTCAAAGTTAACTTTTAACTTTTATTGGACTTTTGCTTAACTTTAGTGTATCACTTTATATGTCCGAACGAAAAAGAAAATACATAAAGAGATCCGATTATTGGGATAAATTCAAGAAACATGAAAAAAGCCTAGAAGACTTGGCGTCTGAATTAACCGATGAGGCATGGGCCCCTCAACTTGTGGGAGAAGCTTATTATTCTTCAGAAAGTAAGGCTTATAGTCGCAAGGGATCTGGAGGGAACGCCAGCTTGGATGGTAGGACCAATACGAGAGCTAATAGAGCCGCCTTAACTCGCACTCCCTTTAAATACAACAATATTTGGGAGGGCGGTCTACCTTATAAATATAGTAAGGGTGGCGATGTTGATATCCGTGAGGCTATTCTCTTATGCCAAAAAGCATATGCCAACATACCTATTTTCAGAAATGTTATAGATATAATGGCCGAATTTGCCAATACGGAATTCGTATTGGAAGGGGGCACTAAAAAATCTAGAGATTTCGTGGACAAATGGATGCAAAGCATCAAGATCTGGAATTTAAAAGATCAATTCTTTAGAGAGTATTATCGTTCGGGAAATGTATTCTTATATAGACTAGATAGTAAATTTGATGAAAAGGACTTCGCTAAATTTAATACTATTTACGGAGGAAAGTTTTTAAAGCCCAATCAAATACCCATTAAATATGTAGTGCTCAACCCTTATGATATTATAGCCGTTAGGGCGACCAGTATTCATATGGAGCTTATTTACAGAAAAGTCCTGTCTGAATTTGAGCTAGCTAGACTAAAGAATCCTCAGACACCTTATGATGTAGAGGTGCTTAACTCTTTCCCTCCAGAAACGCGTAAACGCATTAAGGAAGGGGAATTCGGACTATCGGGAGTATTGATGGAGTTGGATCCCGACAAACTTGTTTATTCTTTTTATAAAAAGCAAGACTATGAACCTTTTGCGGTTCCTTTCGGTTTTGCCGTTCTTGATTATCTTAATTGGAAGATAGAATTAAAGAAAGTAGACCAAGCGATTTGTCGTACTATAGAAAATGTAATTCTTTTAATTACAATGGGGAATACTCCAGATAAGGGAGGTATTAATCCACATAACTTGACGGCCATGCAACAACTCTTTGGAAATGAGAGTATTGGAAGAGTATTGGTAAGTGATTATACCACAAAAGCTGATTTTGTTATTCCAGACTTAAATAAGGTTCTTGGTCCCGATAAGTATACGGTTGTAAACGAAGACATCAAGGAAGCCTTGCAAAATGTGGTAGTTGGTCACGAGAGATATAGCAATACCCAAGTAAAGGCTCAAATTTTTCTAGAGAGACTAAAAGAAGCAAGAAATGCATTTCTGAATGATTTTCTTCAGCCTCAAATAAAACTAGTCTGTAAAAATCTTGGATTTCGAAAATATCCTACCGCTCGTTTCCAAGAGATAGATTTAAAGGACGAAGTGCAACTTCAGCGAGTGACTACTCGTTTGATGGAGTTGGGAATCATTACTCCAGAAGAAGGTTTGCGTACTATCAAAACTGGAATTTATCCCCATGTTGATGATATTATGCATGATCAGGAAAAATTCCTTCATGATAGGGAGAAGGGCTATTATATGCCTCTCATAGGGGGCGCCCCCTTTATTGCTCCTGATGACGAGGAAGAAGGAATGAAGGGTCAGCCTACTAAAACTAATCAGCCAGAAGATAAAACGCCTCAGGTTCAAGACGTTGTGGATGATGAAGGTATTGAGCCCATTACAGGGCCTGTTACCGTAGGTTTTCCTTATAGAGGGAAAAAGATAAAACCCGAGCATGGTAGGCCTACTGGAACTAAAAAGAGCGGGGGGCCCGCTTTTGGAAGCGTTACTCCCAACGAAATTGAACAAGCGGTAAAGTCCACAGAAGATCTTTTTAAGTTTGCCGAAAAGGAAACTCGTTCACAGCTAAATATAAAACGTTTAAGCAAATCAAAGAAAAGCTTAATTGAGGAACTGTGCAAGAGCGTAATTGTATCTCATGACGCAGATAAATGGGAAGAGGTAGTGACACAATGTATTAGCGATAATACTCTTATATCCAACTTAAATACATTGCCTGAAATTTTGGAAGTGGCTTCCGAAATGGACCTTGAGCCTTATGCCGCTTCATTACTCTATCATGGAAAAATATCAAAAAAAAATTCCCCTGAAGCAGAAAAGGGTGTATAAATTTATTAACCATTCGTAATTATGAAACAAGTTATCAACAAACTAGAAGTAGATCTATCGGACAAGATTAGCGCCAAGTTTTATCCAATTGAAGAAGGAGACAAGTGTGCAATAGGAGCCGAAAGATTTGGAGGAAAGAAACGCAGCGCTCTTAAAGACAGCGATTTTATCGATCCGAAGCGCCGCTCTTTTCCCGTTATGTCCTGCAAGGATGTAAAGGATGCAGTGAGTACCTGGGGAATGTATAAGGGCCCCATGAGCTTTGACACCTTTAAAAGGAAACTGACAAGTCGTGCGAAGAGTCTGGGTTGCGAAGGTTCTCTCCCCAAGAGCTGGAGCGAAAAGTCAGACGCCAAAAGTAAAAAGCAATGGGAAAAAATCGACAAGAAGGAACTTGACCGCGACACTAAGAAGGAAAAAGTCGAGCATGAGAAAGATGCGGTAAAGGATGATCAGTCTAAAGTCGACAAGCTTAAAAAGGGAAAACAGACCGAAAAAAAGCAAGTTGAAGAACACGACTTAAAGAAAGATCAGGAATTTGATGAAGCTGACAAAGTAAAGTACAGCAAAGCCGAAAGCGATAAAAAGCGCCAAGAAAAAATGGATCGCGATGAAGAGGACGAAGACGAAGACGCTCTCGATCACGAAGACAAGAAAGAAAAGAAAAAGCATTACAAGGGCGCCATTAAGCAAGACAAAAAAGAAATCAAAGACCTCAAGAAAGACGAAAAGGAAGACAAGAAAAAACTGAAAGATGAGTAAATCGGATTTTAGGTACACGACCAGTTTCAAAAGTGTAGTCCGAGGTTCTTGTTTAAATTGTTGCGATGAGTTTGAGGTCAGTCAGGCCTCTCTCGATAAATTAAAACCCCTGATTCCACAGTCGGTTGACTTGGAAAAAAATATCGATATGGTTGGTGTTGCATTTAATGCAGCGGTAGTAAATCGCTTCAATCGCAATGGAGATGGAATAGATACCTCGATGGCAAAGTCCATCAAGGATTATTTCATCAATAAGCCTACGAATATAGAACACAATCGCAATAAGGTAGTAGGCCATATAATTTCCAGCGCTTTTAGTTCTTTCGACAATAGTGATCTTTTATATGAAGAAGATGTTCCCCAAGACGAACCTTTTAACATAGCTTTAGGGGCATTAGTCTATCGAACCGTTAATCCCGCTTTTGCTGGTATGTTGGAGCAAACCAAAGAGGGGGAAGCCTATCATAATTTAATTTCCGCAAGCTGGGAATTGGGATTTAATGATTATCACATAGTTTTAGGTGATGACGATCTTAAATTAAGTGAGGCGGAAATAATTACGGACGAAAAGCAAAAAGAGGAGCTCAGACAATATCTTCGAGCTTATGAAGGTGACGGCGTAACGAGCGATGGCGTTCCCGTTCGGCGTTTGATAGTGGGCGAGGTATTTCCTTTAGGCATTGGATTTACCTCTAATCCTGCTGCTGCGGTGGAGGGTATTTATGCCCATAAGCAGGATACTTTGGAAGAGCTTGTTGAAAAGGATGCTGCGTCAACCCCCCAAGCCGAATCAGACTTTGAAGGAATACAAAAAGAAAAAAAATTCACGAATTCTGAAAAAAAATGTTCCCTTTCTTCAAATTTAACTGTAACTCAATTAAACGACAATACCATGGACACTCAAAATCTAATCCAAGAATTCGAAAAAGTTCTCACGGAAAAACTGGGAGAAAAGCATTCAGAGGAAGCCGTTGCCAATATGACGACCATCATCAATGACTCCATTAAGCAAAAGGACCAAGAATATCGGGCCGAAAAAGAAGCTAAGGAAAAATTGGTTGAAACCGTTGAGGCTCAAAAGGCTGAATTCGAAAAATCCATTTCCGATATGCAGGAAAAGTTGTCTCAAGCCGAAACTCAACTTTCCGAGTTGGGCGAGGAAAAGAGGCAGCGTGAAGCTAAAGAACTTTTTAACGCCAGAATGTCTTCTCTCGAAGAAAGCTTTCAACTCGAAGAAGACGACTGGAAGATCGTAGCTTCCGAATTAAGTGAACTTGATGCGGAAGAGGAAGCCTTTGCAACCTACCTTGAAAAGCTCAACGTCGTGTGGAAACACAAGACAATAGCTTATATAGAACAGCAAGAGAAGCAATTTAAGGAAAAGGTTGAGGAAGAAATCCAAAAACGTCTCGAAGAAATGACCGAAGCGAAAGCCTCGGTTGAAGTTCCAGACGTAGAAGAGGTTTTGGAAGATGCAGAAGTTGAAGAGCTCGAAGCTACTAACAATAGCGCGGAAGCCGCTGCTGAAGAACCTTCTTTAAGAGACAAGTTTGCCGAAGCTTTTTCAAAAGACAATTTAACAATCAAATACTAAATAACAATGGCTATTAGACTACTACCATTCAGACAGTACAGCGAACACGAAGTCGTTAATCTGTTTTCTTCGTTAGCCGCCAACGACAAGTTGAGCGACTCGGGAAACGGTGACGCTGGAGTATTCGTTAAGGTCACGAACGGAAACGCTAACGATCCTACGGAGTATATTACCAGTTCTTATCTTGGTAAGACTGACTATCCTTTCGTTGGACGTGATCAATATCCGCAAGTACCTTTGAAGGTTGATGCAGCTGGTTCTGGGGACATGGTCCTCGGAGTTACTCTCAATCAAACGGCACTTCATGACGAAAACGGCGAAAAGCTTCTTTATTATCCTCAGAAGGCTCTTGAAAATCAGGCAGTCCTCTCGGGCCAAGCGGTTCCCGTTCTTACTCGAGGAATTTTAACTCTTGACGTACCAACGGCATTTGCAGTAAAGACTGATGCTGCTGTAGGGACCGCCCTAACTGTTAGCGGTGAAGGAAAGCTTTGTGGCACCAACACTCTGGTCGGCCATCACCACGTCACGACGGGAGTTAGTACCATTGGTCGAGTAATCGCTACTGGTACACGAGTTAATCGCGGTGTTGCCACTGACCAATTCGCTGGAGCTTCCATTGGAACGGGTGCTGCTGCGGGTGAAGCTTACGCAATCGTGCAATTCGATTGTATTAACTCTTCCGTAGGCAATCACGATCTTATAGTATAACCTTTTTAGACAAGGAATTTAATATAATGAATATCACATTAAAAAGAACCGACGAGCAAATCGAACTTGTAAAGGCTATGGCTTCCCACAATCGGGACATTGCCTATGAAGCTCAAGCTGCTCTGGCTGAATTTTTGGCCCCTGTCTTAGCTGAAGTTGTAAATCAAGCGAACGTTATTAGTAATCTCTTTACTACCTTTACGTTTGACGCTGATAGTAACCCCAGCTTGCCGCTGGATCTCTATTACGACATCAATGCCGAGGACTACATCAAGGTTTATAGTACTTCCGTTCCTGGCGGCTTGCCGACCAACCAAGTGCTTCCCACGATGAGCGAATTGAAGTTCACGACCTATCGCCTTGATAGTGCCGTTAGCTTTGATCGCCGTTATGCCGCTCAGTCTCGACTGGACGTCGTAGGAAAGACCTTTACTCGCGTAGCTCAGGAAATCTTGCTCAAGCAGCAATCCACTTCCGCTTCGTTGCTCATTGGCTCACTTGTAGACGCTGAAACCAATGGGGAAGATCACATCATTCCATCTGCTTTCACTAAAAACACTTCTTCTCCTAACGGAAATGGGTTAACAGCTGCAGACTTTAATGATCTCATCACTCATGCCAAGCGCATTAACACCGCGTGGACGGGTGGAACACCAGAAGGTGGAGCTCCCAAAGGCATTACGGATCTGATGATTTCTCCTGAAGTCATGGGTGATCTGAGGGCCATGTCCTATAATCCTGTCAATGTTTATGGCCCTGCGGGCACTGTGGTCGACTCTGCTGAC
>MDTE01162754.1_pt1 | contig 17645 bp, 17 predicted proteins | sample 811231 | NCBI WGS metagenome assembly MDTE01 (sample SAMN05326651, study PRJNA326480) | marine metagenome | isolation source: seawater | place: Indian Ocean: Red Sea | collected 2010
ATGGTCGTCTAAACGATCTGGCAATGGAATCGTCATTCCATAGCGTGATTCCTGTTTAACCATGTTTAACCTCTGTTTGTTGGGGATTTAAAAGCTGTCACACCTTGCTGCAACAATTAATAATATGAATGAACAGCTTTGTCTAATAAAAGACATACCCACATATGTGCTTACAAAGAACTCCCATAGAAAATTCTCGGCGATTGATGAAGAAACTCGTCAAAGAAACCTGAAAGGCATAGCAGAAGCTAGAAGATTACTTGCAGAAAAACGTAGAGAGTCTGATCTTCTTGCTGCGTAAATTTCTGTTTTACTAGATACTGCAAAGTGACTCGAGGTCTGATGTCTTATTAAGGATTAATCCCCTCAAAAAGGTCACCTTCGAGAACATCTCTTTTTTTGTTATCAATTTTTGAAATAGCGAGAATGTAGTCGTCGTAAGGATGCACTTCACGTGCAACTTCGTCAGGTAAACCAAACCAAAAAGTAGATTCGGGATCAACTTGAGTTTCATGCGCCAATAAGGCCTGTTTTCTTATGTGCCAGTATTCGGAAATCTCAATTCTGGTGGAAATGAGGTGATCTCGCGACGGTCTTTTAGACCACCCTTCATAAGGTGATTCAAGTCCAAATTCTATGAACTTTGCATGCATTGCTTCTATTCGCTCTCTCGACCAAGTCGAGAAGTAAAGTTTTAAGGGCTCCCATGCTGGGCCGTGCTCTGGGTAACGTGCTGGATCGGCCGCTGCTTCAAAAGCAGGGATAGAAAGATCGTGTACTTGTAAGTGGTCAGGGTGGTTATACCAGTCTCGCTCATCGGGATATGAAATGATGACCTGCGGTCTTATCCTCCTGATGATCGAAACGATTTTTCCTACAGCTTCTTCAGTGTCTGCATTGGCGAAGGCTTCGGGATTTGCGTTTGCTGGAGAATCAGGCATTCCTGAGTCTCTGTAGCCGAGCATTATCACTTCGTCATAACCTATTATTTCGGCTGACTTCTGAAGTTCTTCGAGTCGCACCTGAGGGAGATTCTCAATTATTTCAAGTCGATTCATAGCAGGGTTCAAAATGTCCCCTTCTTCACCTCCTGTACAGCACACAAGAGCGCAGTAAACACCTTTTTCGTGGTAAGCCGAAACTGTGGACGCACCTTTCGATGCCTCATCATCAGGATGAGCATGAATACTCAGGAGTCGTAGCTCGTTTTCAGGAAAAGTAGTTTTCGTCACGTCGAAACCGTACAGGAGTTAACTCAAATTAGGCATTCAATTTCTGGACTATTAAAAAAAAATTAAATAAGGTACCGTGGTCAGCAGAATTGGAGGTCAATTTGGATCCGGAAATTTGGCAGTGGATTTGGCTCGCAGCAACTGGAATGTTTGTTTTAGGCGAATTAGCTATGCCTGGATCTTTTTTTCTCCTTCCTTTTGGAGCTGGAACTGCAGTCGCAACTATTCTGGCTTTCTCCAATGCAAACGAAAGCCTTCAATGGATTGCATTTATTGTGATCTCACTAGCATCACTCGCTGCTCTGCGACCTTTAGCTAGAAAACTTAATTCGCAAGAACAGCCTGCAAGAGTTGGATCAACCAGATTGATAGGAGAAATAGGAGTTGTAACAAAGGATCTTGGTGAAGCTTTGACAGAAAATGGAAGTATACAAATTGGGAGAGAAGAGTGGCCGGCTGAAACTCTAGAAAAAGAGCATGTTCCCGCTGGCGCTCGTGTGAAAGTGATCCACATAGAAGGGACTCGTGTAGTAGTTGAAGTTATTTAAGAAAGTTAAATTTTAGGAGTAGAAATGGCAATCATCGCTTTATTGGTAATCGCTTTTGTTGTTTTCGTTCTAGCAGCGGCTGGAATTAAAATCGTGCGTCCTTATCAGCAAGGAATTGTTGAGCAACTAGGTAAATACAAATTGACGACTGGACCAGGTTTAAAATTAATAGTTCCGATTATTCAAAGCATGACGCGAGTTGATATGAGAGAGCAAGTCGTCGATGTGCCACCACAGGAGGTAATAACCAAAGACAATGTCACTGTTACCGTGGATGCAGTCATTTACTATGAACCTACTGATGCTCAAAGACTTGTATACAATGTTGCGAATTTTATTCTTGCGGTCACCAAACTGGCGCAAACAAACCTGAGGAATGTCATTGGTGACATGACTCTCGACAATGCTTTGACTTCTCGGGACAATGTAAATACTTCTTTACGCCAAGTTCTTGACGATGCAACTGATAAATGGGGAGTTCGGGTTGTAAGAGTTGAAATACAAAGGATTGACCCTCCAAGCGACGTCATGGATGCAATGCATGAACAAATGAAAGCTGAAAGAACACGTCGAGCCGTAGTGCTAGAAGCTGATGGTGCCCGCGAAGCTGCTATAGCAATAGCAGAGGGAGAAAAACAGTCCGCAATTCTTTCCGCGGAAGGTATAAAACAAGAAGCGATTCTTACCGCTGAAGGAGAAGCTGAAGCTATCCGGGCTGTAGCTGCAGCCGATCGCTTCCGCTTTGAAACAGTTGCTGAGGGAGAAGCTGAGGCAATTCGAAGTGTCTATGCAGCAATACATGATGGAGACCCGTCACCTGATCTGATTGCAATCAAATATCTAGAAGCTCTTGGCGCTATTGCAGACGGGCAAGCTACAAAGATTTTCATCCCAGCAGAAATGAGCGCAACTATGGGTTCTATAGGTTCAATAGCTGAACTTTTTCAAACAGACAATTCAAATGTTGAAGCAGCGAAAGAGGAAGAAGAAAACACTGAATAGTTTTAACTATTTATAGGTTTGAGTTCGTCTTTACCTTCATCGTCTTGAACAAGTTCCCAACCGCATAAACGCGCAAGGAGAGTCTGACCTTCTTCCGGGCCGCTGGCAATGATCTCGTCACCGTTTGATAACCGTGTCTTACCTCGAGGTTGATACAAATAGCCTCCACCTCTCCGTATAGCCAAGATGGTAAACCCTGGCTCGATATTTAGACCAAGGTCTGATAGCGAAACCCCATCTGCTGAAGAATCTGAGGCTACTGGATATCTAACCACCACCTCTTCTGCTTCTCCTAGAGCTATTTCTAAAATAGGGTGCAGTTCTTCTTCTTTTTCGACCAGCCAAACCATTGCCTGCGCTTGATCGCCTATATCTTCTGCTGCTTCTGCTAGATGCAACAAGCCTCTGAGCTGTTCAGGTTCTAAATCTCCTAAGGCTGACCGGAGAACCCAAAGTTCTAAATGGTCCTTCATTTCGTCAAGACGATCTTCGAGGTGTCTAACTTCAGCTGCTAATCCCATATCAGCTAAAACAATTGCGCTGTATGCCAGACCCACAGCAGTTTCAGAAAGATTTTTCATCTCCACAAGTACATCAACAGCTCGATCAAGATCAGTCAGAGCGTCATTTTCTTGAGGTTTTGGGGGTTCCCAAATTGGAGCAGCTGCCAACTCTCTCAGTCTGGTAATTCCATCTGGAGAACCTCTCAAGAATAAAACATCACCCGGAACAAGTACAGTTTCACCGTTAACATCGATTATCCAATCATTTCCTCTTCTTATCGACATGACCCTCATGCCGGCTTGAACGGGAAGCTCGAGAAAAGATAAGACACGATTTGCCATATGTGAACCTTCGCTGACAGAAACCCTGTGAGACACCTCTTCAGCATCAGAGAGATCTGCTACCAGCTGCTGAGGAATTCCAAGTTTGTGTGTAACAATTCGCGCAATATCAACAGCATCGTTTGCGATTCTTTCAATTGCTGAAATGACTTGAAGCACTGATGACATCCCCTCTGCTTCCTTTGAACTTCTAGCAGCTAAAACACACACAGCTCTCATGTCATGGACTAAGTCACTCATGCGTTGCTCAAGCCCGTCTACCTCTTCTGCCATATCAGGGTCCCCAAAATAAACGGAGGCATAAGCAAGGTCGACCATCAATTCAGATGTGTCTTTTGCCTCTGCGAGCATAGTTCTTAAATTACGAGGTGTTTCTTCCATTAGTTACCTACTAAGTGTTGTCCAATAATCTACGCTTCGACTCCTCATGAAGCCAAAGTTGTTCTTATTTGTTGAAAAAAATAAAAGTTGAGAGCTCATATCACACCCGTTAAAACCATCGCCAAAATAACTGTTAATGCGCCAACCAGATCGAGAGAAGAAGTCACAACAGGAATTCCGTAAGTATCTGGATCTAAACCAAAACGGAAAGAACCCATGGTCGTGTAGTAGGCAACTGCACAGACAAATACGGTAGCAATTGACCCTGCAATAGCTGAAATAAGAACCAACTTGACTACACCTGGAGTCGACTGTCCAGCCCCTAAAGAAATCAAATGGGCGATGACTCCAGAGAAAATAAACATAGGCACCGCCATTGCAGATAAATCAATAACACCCCGCAAGCTCGACCTACTTGGTAAGGGAGAGGCGTCATCCATACCTAAGTGAAACTGGGTTGACAACCGGCTGGAGAGAATCCCTCCTAGAGCTCCTGCAATTCCTAAAAAAGCTGGCAAAAGAACAAGAATTGCTTCAACTTCCAATAAGTCCTTTAGCCTTCTCTCGACTACAAAACCTGCAATGAGATCCAGAACCACCGCAAAGCCCAAAACAGGAATAGATTGACGAAAAATTCTCCTAAAACGGTCGAGAGACGTTTTGAATGAGAAAATCAAGACAATGGCTGAAACAGTAGCTATAAAAAGAGCCAAACCGTTTGTGAGATCAGACCTATCAGCCAAGTATGAAGCGAGTATTAATGAGGGCACAGTCAGCAGATCACCTGTTGTAGTGACCAGAGGTGCGACCACATTGTCAAGATCCCACTCAAATTTGACTGAACTTACTGACAAAAGAATCGTTACAACTGCTAGGACAATCGAAGACAACAATCCTCCGATCACCGAAATAACTATAAAATCTGCGAGTGTCATAGCTGAACTTAAACCAAAAGCGGAGGCCGTGCCTTTAGCTAAAATCGCTAGTACGAAACTCGAAATGAGGCTGAGAGAACCGGAAACAAGCAAATTTTGAATCAATACGCTTTCAATTCTGTAACTCAAACCGAATGTACCCGTATGAGCAGCTGTACCTAAACGGCTTCCCATGGAGCCAAAAATATTTCCGCGTAAGGCTATTGCCCCTGGTAACAGCAATAAAAGACCTGGCAGTTTCGCAAGTGTGGCTTCCGCTGAGGCAAGTATTAACCCTCCACTTGAAGCCACAAGCACTCCAATAATGAGAGCTACAAAGCGCTGTCGGGAATCGACAGCCCTCAACGAGGTGGAAGCAAACCAGCTAGTTCTCACACCTCTATTGTGGTAGAAGTGGCTCCTCTCAAGAGTTATTTAACTTAATTAAATCAACTGGTTTCTTTTTCAGCCAACTAGACCGCTAACTAAAATGCCTACTTCAGGAGGGCAGTCACTTAGATTTCCGTCTGCAATACAAGGCTGTCCCAAAAGTTGTGCTACCAATTCGGCACCCATACCCCCAAAGGAAGGTGTAACCGAAATTGGTGGAGTTGTGACTGCGGGAACAGTTGTAGCAGTCGAAGGCTCATCTAACTGAGGCTGTGCTGTTGTTGTGGTTGTTGTAGTTGTTGGAACGGGAGGTACTCCTTCCAAAGAAAGACCTCTTTTTTCATTTTCAGTTATATGAGCTGATCTTGTACCCGGTCCATACCAACCGTCAGCACTCACGCCTAAAACTTTTTGCAAAATAACAACTTCATCATTTGGACCCCATTTATATGATGCGGAAAGTACGGCAATTTCATCTATTGGAATTGTCGTAGTCGGAGCAACAGTCGTAGTCGGAGCAACAGTCGTAGTCGGAGCAACAGTCATAGCCGGAGCAACAGTCATAGCCGGAGCAACAGTCGTAGTCGGAGCAACAGTCGTAGTCGGAGCAACAGTCGTAGTGGGTGCTATTCGCTCAGGTCTCGCCTCGTACAAAACGGGTCTAACTGAAGGTTCTGCTGCTCTAGCTGCTAAAAGAAAACCCAAAAAAACAACTAAAATAATGCCTGTAATCTTTAACGAAACCCTTCCCATTACTAGAGTTTCGCATTTCCGTGAGTGAAAAAAGTGGAGCCCTAGCAACTCTTCACAATTTGTCTGCAATGTTAGTGATTTTGCTGCCGATAAGAGCTGTAACCTGCATATGTGGATTCATTACAAAAATCAGGAAATGGGATCGGCGCGTTTGAGAAACAAAGCTTTAATCCGGATGCTTTTGACCTTAAAAGAGTCGGTCTTCACACGGACATTATTGATGAAGGAAGGTACAAGAGAAGCGTCGAACGCTTTCGTGACCAAAAAATTGTACTTCCCACCTTTTCGGAACTAGCTAATCCTGAAATCATTAATCCTGAACTAAAAGCTGAACTATCAGGAATCGATAAAAATTCTGCCGACCCTAAAAATCTCTTTAGAGTCCATTGGCATAATGATCTAAATGGGGATTTTGTACCCTTGCCAGACCATGTTGTTCTGCCACCAGAAATTACAGGAGTTGCAGCACCTATCGCACTAGCTTTCGGTAACCGGTTCCCTATGATTACAGCGCACAAAGTTTTAGCCGCTTATGCGTGTTTAGTCCCAAGAGTCGTAACAGGCCAATTTGATCCTACAGAACACCGAGCTATCTGGCCTTCAACAGGAAACTACGCAAGAGGTGGAGTAGCAATTTCACGCCTCATGGGTTGTCGGGGTGTAGCTGTACTACCTGAGAATATGAGCAAAGAGAGGTTCGAGTGGTTAGATCGCTGGATCACTCATGATGAAGATGTTATTCGTACCACTGGTTCAGAAAGTAATGTTAAAGAAATCTATGACGCTTGTGCCGAACTAGAAAAAGATGAAACAAATTTTATCTTGAACCAATTTTCAGAATTTGCAAATCACATTGGACATCATGAGGTAACAGGTCGGGCTCTGGAACGAATTTTTCTCAGCTACAAAGAAAAAAACAGCGACCTTCAACTCGCTGGTTTTGTAGCCGCTTCCGGGTCTGCCGGAACGCTAGGAGCTGGTGAACGTCTGAAAGAAAACCACGGAGCCAAAATTGTTGCTGTTGAAGCACTGGAGTGCCCAACAATGCTCTATAACGGTTTCGGAGAACACAATATTCAGGGAATCGGTGACAAACACATACCACTTATACACAATGTGACTAATACTGATGTGATCGTAGGAATTAGTGACAAAGCAACTGACGGCTTAAATCTTGTTTTCACATCCGATGAAGGCAAATCTTTTCTGATTGACGAATTAGGTGCTTCACCTGAAATTGTAGAACAACTTCGTCATTTCGGATTTTCTTCTACTTGCAACCTTCTGGCTGCCATTAAAACAGCGAAAGTTCTAGATCTGGGGCCAGATGAAATGATTGTTACGGTCGCGACAGATGGTTCTGAACTATACGAAAGCGAGAAAATCAGTCTCCTCGAAAGTGAATATGCAGAAGGTTTTGATTCAGGATCTGCAAGTCTCATAGTCAATGAACATCTTCTCGGTGCTGATAGCAGCCACGTAGAGGTTCTAGACGATGTGGGACGTAATCGTATATTTAACCTCGGCTACTACACCTGGGTTGAACAGCAGGGAGTTGAATTTTCTGACTTTGAGATTAGAAGAGATCAGGAATTCTGGAAACATATACAAAAACTAGCTCCTACCTGGGATGAATTGATTAATAGTTTCAACTCTCAAACAGGACTACTCAAAGCAAAGTGAACTTATTAGACCAAAATTCTGGCTGGCTTGGTCTGCCCCCTGGAGCAAATTGGGAGATCGAAAACGGCGCTTCTGATGTGAATCCTTTTATCAATTACCGAAAGCTTTTATGGGCTTACGATTTAGCAAATACCAACGGATTAACTGATAGCGATTTCATCGCCCTTGTTAGAAACTTGGATGAAGAAGTTAGTGAGATAGCAGGAGTTGGTTTCAAAGAAACACCACTTGTCTACTTGACCGAACTTTCAAAAGCTATCGGTCAGAATGGCGGGATTTGGGCAAAAAATGAAACCAACAACGTGGGAGGCAGCCACAAAGCTCGACATCTTTTCGGTCTTGCTTTACGCCTTGAAATCGAAGGGGTTTCTAAGAACAAGCCGCTCACGATAGCTTCATGCGGAAATGCTGCTCTAGCTGCGTCGATAATTGCTAAAGCAGCCAAAAGACCTCTTACTGTAAATGTGCCTACATGGGCAGAAGTTTCTCTTTTGGACCAACTATCGAATAATGGGGCACAAATCCAAGTTTGTGAAAGAAGAGAAGGCGAATCAGGAGATCCATGCATCTTGAGGTTCAGAGAATTACTTGACGAAGGGGCACTCCCTTTTGGCTGTCAAGGAACAGAAAATTTGTGGACTATTGATGGTGGGAAAACATTAGGTTTCGAATTATCTAATCAGTTAAACAAAATGGCTTTGAGACCAAACCGAATCCTCGTGCAAGTGGGCGGAGGAGCCTTAGCGAGTAGCACGATGCAAGCTTTAACAGAAGCCAACCAGCTTGGAATCATAGAAGACCGACCCGCCCTTAATACTGTTCAAGCTAAAGGCTGTTCACCGCTTTCATTAGCATTCAACCAAATAGCTGACAGTAAAAACCATTCTGAGGCTCTTTCTGAAGCTATTGCAAACCCTTTGAAATACATGGAGCCATGGGAAAACCCATCCTCTGTTGCAACTGGAATACTTGATGATATTACCTATGACTGGATTCCTCTGGTCTGGGACATGCTTATGGGAAACTCACCTGGAGGTCCGCTCCAAGCAAGTGAAGATGACCTTCTTCTAGCAAAAAATCTAGTCTCTGAACATGCAGATATTTCTGCTAGCGCTACCGGAACAGCAGGACTTGCTGGTTTGCTCGCTGCAAAAAGAGACGCCTGTATCAATTCTGAAGACTCAGTGATAGTCCTATTAACAGGAGTTGAAAGAGACTTTTAAAAATCGTCTCAGATTGAAGTCACCTGAAGAGAGACTCTGGAAGCACCATTTTCAATAGCTGTTTTAACTAAATCTGAAACCAACTCGAAAACTTTCTCTTGGTCACCAATCACTGTTGTACCAAAAGGGCCTACTTCTACATCGAGACCTGATTGTTCAGCTACATTAATGGGCTCTTTCACATGGGGACCTGGATCTCCTTCTGTGAACGGTTCAATTGTGAATTCAGCTTTTGCTTTCTCTGAACCCAATTTAGTTCTCCTGAAATTCAAACTTGCTAATTTCACGTAGCTGATCAGCAAGCGATTCAACTGCCGACTCAAAAAGTTCCTTACCTAATTCAGGATTTGCATCTGTAGGGTCACCTATAAGACCTTGATGTCCGAAATCCCTGCTCGTCCAACCAAATTGAACTTTCCCTCCAAATTTGACCCATTCATTTTCAGCCATCCATTCGGGTACTCGTCGGATTGCTTTGTCCATTTGAACTTCTCCCGGTCTCAAATATGCAAAAACTGAGGTTTCGTTCAATCCCCCATGGATACCCATCCCGAGTTCTTCCTCAGTGCTGGTGCCACCAGATGCAGGAGGAACAGAAGGGTGAACAAGAAATGTCAACAATCCGTGCGCGACGCGTATGTCGCGACATGCGGTAATCAGTAGAGAGGTGTTTCCACCATGACCATTCAAAATTACTAACCTTCGAGCAGAAGTTGTAGCTACGCATCTCGCTAGATCATCAAGAACTCTGATCATCGTCTTAGTGGTGTATGAAAGTGTTCCTGATGACCATGTATGTTCATTCGATTTTGAAATAGACATAGTTGGCAGTAGCCAAAGATCTATTTCATCTCCCACATGATCAAGAAGGGCACTCGACGTCTCTTCAGCTATTACTGTGTCTACCGACATGGGTAGATGTGGTCCATGCTGCTCAATTGCACCGACAGGAAGAAGAATCACGGATTCCTCTGATATGCATTCGGGAACATCAGGTCCTGTGATATCGGCAAGTCTTCCAGACATCTCTTAAGGATATCCAATGATGTCCTCTAAAGCGTTTTATCAGTATTAAGACACCTCAGCCCAGAGGTCCTGTCCATCTGTCCATCTCTGCAACTGCTATCCCAGCCTGTTCTAATGCTCTTTGCGCAGTATGAGAAATTATTTCATCAAGGTCTTTGTGCTTGTTGTAAAAGGCAGGGATTGGTGGAAAAATTGTTCCTCCTATTTCTGCAACTTGTTGCATTAAGCGCAAATGACCCAAATGAAAGGGGGTCTCCCTGACCATTAGCACAAGGGGTCTTTTTTCTTTTAAAGTCACATCGGCAGTCCTTGAAAGCAGGTCTGAGCTGTATGAATTAGCTACAGCCGACAAAGTTCTAATCGAACAAGGAGCAATAATCATTCCGTCACATGGGAAAGTTCCACTCGCGGGACCAGCTGAAATATCTTTTATTGGATATGTGTAATCAGCGAGCTCTTCAATCTGGCTCGCAGAGAAATCAGTTTCCATGCCTATCGTCTGTTTTGCTGCATTTGTTAAAATTAGGTGGGTTTCAACTTTTTCAATTTCACTTAATATCTCGAGAATGCGGATTCCGTATACAACTCCACTGGCCCCACTGATTCCAACAACTAGTCGGCGAAAATCCTCTTCCATTTGCTAATTTCTCCTCTGGAAAACATTTACCATCTGCATTACTAGCACGAGTTTGCTTCTGTAGTCCGACTGGGCATAAGCATCGTGTGTGGTAGGTAAAATCAATCTATGGACCTTGAAGCGATGCCTCAAAAATATATTGATGACGGCTACTTAGTTGTTACGGATATTTTCGACCCAGCTACTATCGAAAATATTCAAGCCGAAATCCCTAAGTTTCTAGATGGCACCTACCCTGTTAAAAATCCTTTAAAAGAGAAAGATTCTGGACTATTAGCTGTTCACTTCCCCCATTGGGTTTCACATCCAATCCTGGAAACTATAAACCATCCGAAAATTAAAAGCGTGTTACAAACAATTGTTGGGGCTCATATTCCGCACTGGGACGGCAGGGTTAAATGCATGCAGTCGATGCTTTTTCTGAAACCCTCTGGATTCCCTGGTCAAGCATGGCATCAAGACGAACGCTTTATCGCTACCAGGGACCGGTCCCTGGTAGGTGTCTGGATCGCATTAGACGACGCAACATTGGAAAATGGCTGTTTAAGAGTAATACCAGGAAGCCACAAAATGGGGAAACTCTGGCCGACTAAACCACATAATGAAACCGAAGAGTTTGACCCTTCAGATGAAAGTTTCGGTTTCAACGATGACGATGAAGAAGTTATTGAATTAAAAGCTGGTTCAGCTGTTTTTTTCAACGGCTACTTACTGCACAGATCCTTAAGAAACAGTAGTGATACGAGCCGGAGAGCTCTGGTGCACCATTATATGAATGCTTGGTCGAACCTGCCTTGGCAAATAGGTGCGGACAGGTTAGTAGATGCCGCAACGTATGACCACCGGATGATCGTTCCAGTCGTTGGTGAAGATCCCTATCCTGAAAAAGGAATCGAAACTAACCCAGACGAAGTTTTCCTTAGACCATGGGGGAACGAAATGGATTGGGGTGACTGGGATGTCTAAAATTATTCATAACGCTCGTTTAGAAAACGGCAAGTTGGTTGACCTTTGTATAAACGATGGTCGCGTTGAAAGCATCAATGAACTAGAAAAATTTTCTTCAGTTTCAGATGACGGTATAGACCTTTGCGGTTGGCTAGTGCTGCCCAGTATGGCTGAACCGCATGCTCATCTAGACAAAGCTCTCACTGCTGAAAGTGTGCCTAACCCTACTGGAGACTTGTCAGGTGCGATAGAAGCTTGGATCTCTGCAACTAAACGCGGAGAGATTACATATGAGGACACTGTCGAGCGCGCTGCTGAAGCAATGCGCCTGCTCGCATCTAAAGGAGTTACTGCGGTCCGGACACACGTAAATGTTGTTTCGGGTTCTAAAGCCTTGGAAGCAGTACATGAAGCCAAGAAACTCGTTCATGGTCTGATTGACGTCCAAATAGTCGCCCTGACTATAAATCCGATGACCGGAGAAGAAGGAAGAGATAATCGAATAGCTCTAGAAAAAGCAATCGAAATAGGAGTAGACCTTGTTGGTGGTTGCCCCCACCTTGACCCTGACCCCTCTACCTTGATTAAGGATGCTTTAGACATAGCCGAAGAAGCCGACTTAGGAATCGATTTACACGTAGATGAAATGCTTGATGAAACTGTTTTAACTCTTCATGACCTAGCCAAACAGGTTATGGATCGAGGGTTTAATAAACCTGTGACTGCCAGCCACTGCGTTACTCTCGGAATGCAGAGCTCGCAGAAGCAGAAAGAGGTTGCTGCTGATGTTGCAAAAGCAAATATAGCTGTTCTGCCCCTTCCTCAAACTAATCTTTTCCTTCAGGGGCGAGGAATTTCTACCGCTACGCCACGTGCTATTACAGCCATTAAGGCCCTTAAAGACGCTGGAGTTCTAGTTGCTGCCGGCGCTGACAACGTTCAAGATCCATTTAATCTTGTAGGCCGTAGCGACCCTCTTGAAACAGCTTCACTTCTAATCTTGGCAGCACATGAGACACCGGGGAATGCCTACAAAATGGTTAGTACAGATGCCCGAAAAGTAATGAACCTTGAAAAAGCGGATTTATCAGCTGGTTCATTAGCTGACTTTATTGCTATCGATGCCCCATCGGTTAGAGGAGCTATCGCTGATGCTCCAATGTCTAGAAAGATATTTAAAGGTGGTTTGCTAATATCCTCGTCACTTCAAACAACTCAAATGAGTCCAGAAGGGCTTTGAGTCAAGTCTTGATCTAAGATCTAGTGGTGACTGAAATTAAAGACTTACGAGATTTCATATCAGCTTTAGATTCGCATGGTCAACTAGTTAAGATCGAGAAACCGGTTTCTATCGAATATGAGTTGGCTGATGTTGGAGCAAGCCTTGCTCGTGACGGTAAAGGGGCATGCCTTTTCGAAAATGTCACCGGAAGTCCATGGCCAGTATTCTGTGGAGGCGTGGCTTCTCACGATAGAGCTGCAGTAGCTCTGGGCTGCGACCCTTCAGAAGTTACTGACACTATGGCAAAAGTACTCGATCCTTCAAATGGTGTAGAGCCAGTTCAAGTTGATAGGGCCTCTTGGCACGACAACAATCTTTCAGAAAAAGACATAGATCTTGACGAATTACCTATTTTGACTCACTCAAGGGGTGACAGTGGACCTTTTATCACCGGTGCTGTCACAATCGCTAAGGATCCTGTTTCAGGTCGTGGAAACCTCAGCTACAACCGTATGTCTAAACTCGGGAAAAACATTCTTGGATTCAATGTAAATGAGTGGAGAGATGTAGGTACTTTTTGGAAATCTAGAGAAAATCCGGATGATCCTTTCCCTATAGCTCTAGCGATGGGTTTAGATCCTGCGATCATGATTGCCGCTGGGATTAAAACTAATGTAGATGAACTTCTGATTGCAGGAGCAATAAGAAACAGAGGAACCGAGGTTTGTAAAGGTCTCACAGTCGACATAGACATTCCCGCTTCAGCTGAAATTGTTGTCGAGGGTTTCTTGCATCCTGCCAAACGAGAACCGGAAGGTCCACTGGCTGAATTTCATGGTTATCACGGTGAGGCTTGGAACAGTCCAACTCTTGAGGTCTCTTCTATTTCTTGGAGTGATGATCCCATTTTCCAAACAATAATTCCAGGTTGGTATGAGCACATCTATATCGGAAACATTTTGCCGAGAGAGCCTCTTCTTAGAAATTATGTCAGACACCTCGATCCTTCGGCCGAGGTTTATATTCCTCCTTATGGAAATGGTTTTCTGGCAGTTATCCAAATAGAAAGAGACAATCCTGGAACTCCAAAAAATCTAGCTATGGCTGCAATGGCAGCTCACATAAATATTCGTAATGTTGTAGTTGTTGATAGAGATATCGATATTTTTCAACCGTCAGAGTTGCATTGGGCTATAACCAACAGGGTTAGTTGGGAAGAAGATGTTTTTTCTGTTCCTCTAGCTCAGGGACATGAGATGGATCCGACTGCTGACCAGCGCGGCATAAGTACAAAAGTTGGAATAGATGCTACCTATAAGAGAGAACGTCGTGAATATGGCTCTAGAGTTGCCTACCCGGCTGTAAATCTGAACAATTACCTCAGTTGAGCTTGGAGCTGGTTATAACATTTTTGAAGTACGTTGAATTATTCGTTCAGCTTCCTCGGGTTTTCCAATTGGCAGCTGGAATTCGTCTATTCCATTTTTACTAATCAAGTTTCCCAATTCAGTTGAAGCCTCCGATTGAGACCCGGTTATAACAAATTGCTCAACCCATTCTCTGGGAACATAACTAGCTGCATGGGAAGGACCCCCTTCTGTCAGTGCGTTTTTCAACTGATCGTTCAAATCTTCTGTCATCCCTATGTGGTCTTTGACTTCCTGTGGGGAATCGACAAGCCGAAAGCTCAATGCAGCACGAGCGTCTTCAAATTCTTTTTCAGAGGAAACGATCATTGTTGAATAAACAATTCTAAAAGGATCTCTTTTCGCTGAATTTCGCAACGCATCGATGTGCTCAGATAAAAAATCTTTGTGGATATAGCTCAAATAGAATCCATCACCTAACTCTGCACCTATTTGAGTGATGCGTTTTCCACGACCAGCTAAAAATATTTCGATAGTTTCGCGTCCGTAGTCTAAGTATGCCGACTTAAGTGAAAACTCTTCTCCTTCGATGTCGACTCTCTTGCCTTCAAAAAGTTCTCTCAGAGCGGTAACAGTATCGGAAACCGTTTTAATGGGTTTTGATCGTTCTATACCCAGTGGATTGAGTGTCAAACCTCCACCAGCTCCTAACCCTATGAATGCCCTACCTGCGCTTACCTCATCCAAGCTCGCTATTGCTGCGGCAGTAATCCCTGGGTGTCGAACATATGGGTTAGTTATTCCCGGGCCTAGAAGGATTTTCTCAGTTGCTATCGCTATCGCTGTTAGTGTGACGAAAACATCTCTTGTATGTAGACCTTCGTCATATACCCAACATCTTCTGTAACCCAACTTTTCAGATAGTTGCGCCAGTTGAACGATTGTCTCAATTTTTATTGTCGGCATCAGGTTTACGCTGACAGGTGGATTCATTTGTGACTCCTGAGCGAATTCCGTCCGCGTAATTTACGAAGTACAACAAACGCTGCATTTTTACCTGAAATTCCAACTATTCCTGCACCTGGGAAGGTCGCTGCTCCAGAAAGAAAAAGCCCATCAATTGAAGTTATATATCGGGTCAATTCTTTGTCACGTCCAAAAAATGTGCTCAATGGCGAAGTTCCAAAAGAAGGTGTGTGTCCTCTGTGCATCATGAACTCATTTTCATAATTTTCAGGAGTCATCACTCGCCATTTCTCAATTTTGTCGATTCCCTCTGACTGCATTAGCGAATTCCATATGTCCAACCATCTTCTAGGTTCACTAGAATTATCCCATCCGCCCGGTGTCGAGTAAGGGGTGAAAAGAACTTCAAGACTTAAGACATGTTCTTCTGAAGTTGTCATCAAAGTCTTGTCAGGCACAGATGGGATGTCTATTAGCATTGTTGGATTAGCTGCAACTGTCCCTAGTGGTCTCATCTTGTGAGCCTCGGCCAAATCTTGTGGTGATGGAGAAATTATCGTTGTTTGCCCTAAAGGATCGAGACCATTATGAGTGGAACGGATTCTCTCACCCCACGTTGGTTCAGGTAAGGAGTTTAAAACTGCGTCGATCTTTGATTCGTAGCCTTCGGGAACTGGGAATTGCCTCCATTTGTTCACCATTTTTGCTGCTTTTCTTGGTGCTTCTCCAACCCATTCAACAAAAACTCTCTTCGGGTCACATGCCGCTACAACCGATCGTGTTTTAATTATTTCTCCATCTGCAAGACGTACACCGCTTATCGAGCCGTTTTGTATCAGAATGTTTTTCACTCTGGCACCACAACGCACCTTTCCACCTGCCGCTTCGAATGCAGCTCTTGTCGAATCTGTAAGAGAACCACTACCACCTTGGGGTCTTCCAACACGGTTGATGTGCCTGGTTGCGTAACCCAACGCTGCCATACCTGTTCCTGGAGTGTCTGGAGCTAATCCCCAAACTGTCGGACCTACCGAGATAGTTGGCATAATCATGTGCCAGTCACTGAAATATCTACTGAGTATTTCCATCGCACTGCTACGAGACCACCTTAGAAGTCTCGTAAGACCTTCCCCTTTTCTCTTTAAAGCAGTCGAAGTAAAGTTGAGCGGAGATGGGATTGTCGAAGCTATTTCAAGAGCCAATCTCGCCACTGGTAAAGCATCCTCAAGGTATCTTTTGTAACCTTCAACTTGATCTGGGTGGGATGAAGCTAGCCCAGAAAGTGTCCTTTCTATATCAGAAAAAATTACCCATGGTTCAGTCTTATCGTGGAAAGCACAAACAGAACTTGCTTCTGTTTCTATGTACTCCAATCCGTAACTGGCTAAATCTAACTCTTCAATAATTGGCATTGCCCTAACCAAATTATGTTCGCAATGGCAGATATTGAATCTTGCACCTAAATCATCAACTGTAGAAGCACACCCTCCGACTGATGAACGCGCCTCAATGAGCAGTGTGTCGATTCCTTGTCGAGCCAAATAAGCAGCACAAATGAGACCATTATGGCCTCCCCCTACAACGACTACCTCAGCTTCACTCATATGTCCAAATTACTTACTACTTAAAATTCAAAACACTAATCGACTTAAACTATTTATCTCTCCTAAGCAAACTTAGGTAAAACATCTTCGGCGAGCCTGTGTAGTTGATCAGTTCCGGATTCGTAACTGTCCCCTGGCATCATTGGAAAGAGCATCAGATTTTCAACCCCTAATAAATCTTTATACCACTCGATCTGCTCTCCGACATCATCTGCTGAACCAACTATCCAAATCTTCTGATCAATCGACTCTTCTAATGTCGGAATGAGACCAGCCTTTGAAGGTTTTCCGTCTGGGCCCATATAACCCTTGCTCCATCCATATGGTCCTAAAAATTTCCACATTTCATCATGACCAGGTCGAACTGCTTCAACTGCTTCTTCATGAGTGTCAGCAACGCAAACGCATCTGACAAGCATCCGTTTCTCACCAGCTTCTAATGGCTGATTTTGTGTCTCTTCATACAACTCGGCAAACCTGTCCCACTGGAATTTAATAAAGTCAGGATGTGAATTCCAGAAAACTCCTCCCCAACCTTTTCTAGGCACAACTTCAAGGGTTGGGGGTGACGTAATTGCCTGCCAAGTTTCATAAGGGTACAAAGGGCGTGGAACCAGTGTCAGCTCCTGAACTGTACCTCCTCTGTCTGGAATACCAGGTGGAGGAAAATCGTAAACTTCACCGTGGTAGGAAAAAAGTTCTTCGTTTAAAGCCAGTTGGATGACATCCATTGCTTCTTCGAATTGTTTTCTATTGAAATCATCAGCTGAAGCTTGATCTGGGTTGTCAAAACTGCCAATCTTGCTTCCCAAAGTTTCGGCTTCTCGAGGCACTGTTCCCCTGCCGACACCCAAAATTCCCCTTCCTCCTGAAATGTTGTGCAAAGTTGCAAAGTCTTCTGCCA
>MDTE01197001.1_pt1 | contig 17644 bp, 14 predicted proteins | sample 811231 | NCBI WGS metagenome assembly MDTE01 (sample SAMN05326651, study PRJNA326480) | marine metagenome | isolation source: seawater | place: Indian Ocean: Red Sea | collected 2010
CAGTACTGCTAAAAGAAATTATTAGCGTTATTACCCCTCAACATGGTGGCACATTTATTGATTGCACTCTTGGTCAAGGTGGTTACACAAAAGAAATTTTAAAGCACAAAAACACTAAAGTAATAGGCTTAGATAGAGACATCAAAAGTAAGGTTATCGGAAAAGAAATTCAAGAAAAATACCCTGACCGTTTTTTGTTTAAAAATTTAAAATTTAGTAAGTTAAATAATCTTAAATTAAAAAAAGAGAATATTAAGGGAGTATTGTTTGACTTAGGTTTTTCTTTTACACAAATCAAGGATCCTGAAAAAGGTTTGTCATTCAATTCAAAAGGAGAATTGAATATGATGATGGGTTTAAATGATTTTTCAGCCAAAGAAGCAATAAACTATTTAGAGCAGAAACAGATAGAAAAGATACTTAAATATTTTGGTGATGAAAAAGATGCTAAATTGATTTCAAGAAATATAATTAAATTAAGACAATCGAAAAAAATAAACACGCAAGAGTTAGTAAGAATAATTGAAAAATCAAAAAGAAAAAAAAATTATAAGATTCATTGCGCTACAAAAACTTTTCAGGCATTGAGAATATTTGTAAACAAAGAAATTAGTGAGTTGATTAATGGCCTCATCAATTCAGCAAAAATTTTAAAAAAAAATGGAGTTTTAGCTGTTGTAACATTTCATTCATTGGAGGATAAGATAGTAAAATATTTTTTTAAAAGTTTATCTGAAAATAAAAGTATTTCTAGATACGAACCAAAACTACAAGAAAAAGAAATTTTATTTGAAATGCCCATGAAGAAACCAATCATACCTTCTGATAGAGAGTTAATTGAGAATCCTCCATCTAGATCTGCTAAATTAAGATATTTAATAAAACGAGAAGATGTTTATGAAATTGAAAGTGATATTATAAATAAGTTTTCTCACTTATTAGAAATTGAAAATTTTGGTTTAAAATTATGACTAAAATATTAGTTTTTGCTTTGATATTTTTTTTAATTTTAAGCACTTCTTTAATAAAGAATTCAACAAAAAATTTAGATGATCAAGTTTATTCTATAAGAGAAAATATATTATTTTTAGAAAATAGATTAGAGGACTCAAAATTAGAGTATGACTATTTGAGTTCTTCTGAAAAATTGCTGGAATATCAAAAGCTCTATTTTGAAAGCTTATTAGTAAAAAAAACTCTTTCACAATTAAAAACTTTAGAAGTTATTGATGACAAATTAATCATCAATGAATTGAAAATATTAGGAAAAATAAATGGGCGATAAAGAAAGATTCGTTTTGTATGACAATGAAAATAAATTTGAGTATAGTAAACCTAAATCAAATATTGATATAAGATTCAATCGTGTAGCATTCATATTTTTTATTTTTTTTATCATTTCAATAATTTATTCAATTCATTTAATTCATCTTGGCTCCAGAAAATCTGAGTCTTTAAACAAAAATCAGGTGAAAGTTTTAAATAATCTTAAACGTGCAGATATTATTGATAGAAATGGAAATATTTTAGCACGAACTGTAAGTTCTATAGATATTGGTATTAATCCAATTGAAATCATTGATGATAAAAAATTATTACTGAATCTTAAGTATATTTTTCCAAACAAAGATTATGAATTAGTAAAATCAAAATTTAATAAAGATAAGTTTTTTTGGTTTGAAAAAAAAATTTCTGATGAAAATTATGAGAAAATAATGATGCTAGGAGATAAATCAATTAAGCCTAAAGAAAAACTTAGAAGAATCTATCCTCAAAAAAATTTATTTAGTCATATTATTGGCCAAATAGACGATGACAATAATGGTATATCAGGACTTGAAAAATCTTTAGATAAAGAGCTGAAAAAGAATAAAGATAAAATTCAGTTGACTGTAGATAAAGATGTTCAATTCTTAATTAGAGAGGAATTAATTAAATATAATGAAATTTTTAAAGCAAAAGGTAGTGCAGCAATATTAATGAATGTCCATACTGGAGAAATTATATCTTTGTTATCTCTTCCAGATTTTGATCCAAATCAAAGAACGAGTATTACCGATGTAAACTTTATCAATAGAGCAACAAAGGGAGTTTATGAACTAGGATCTGTTTTTAAAACCTTTACTTTAGCTGCTGGTTTTCACGAAGGTATTATCGAACCAGACACTGAATACAAAAATTTAGAAAAAAGTATTCAATGTGGGAAAAATACTATTAGTGAGTATGACAAAAAAATGCCATCTAATCTAACTGCCGAGGAAATACTTATCAGATCAAGCAACATAGGATCAGTTAGAATTGCACAAGAAATTGGACTAGAAAAATTCAAAAATTTTATAAATGAATTAAGTTTAGTTAATTCAATAAAATTTGATATAGAGGAAGTTGGAGTACCATTATCATTTAGATGGGGAAAATGTAAATTAGCTACAATTTCTTATGGCCATGGAATTACAACTACCATACTTCAATTAGTTAATGCTTATTCAATAATTGTAAACGGTGGATATAAAATTAAACCAACTTTAATTAAAAATGAAAATGAAATTAAGTATAAAAAGATACTTAATAATGATGTTTCAAAAAAAATTAATTTAATTTTGAGAAAAATTGTGACTACAAAAGAGGGCACAGCGTCTTTGGCAAATGTAGATGGATTTGAAATTGGAGGTAAAACAGGAACTGCTCAAAAAAGTACTATTGGTGGGTATTCAAAAAATAAGATAAATACTTTTGCATCTGTATTTCCATCTTCAAACCCTAAGTATGCACTAGTTGTGATGTTAGACGAACCCAAAACAAACAGTGAATATGTTTACAATTACAGAGATGGATCAGGAATAAAATATAAAGGAACTCCTTTTAATACAGCTGGCTGGACTACGGTAGAAGTTGTTGGACAAATTATAGAGAAAATTGGGCCTATTTTAGCCACAAAATATAATCAAGTTTATTAAAAATGTATCTTGGAAATTTCATAAAAAATTTAGATAAAAAATATAACAAAACATATTTCTCTGAAGTATCTTTTAACAGTAAAAAAGTTAAAAAAAATAATATTTTCTTTGCACTTAAGGGTAATAAATTAGATGGAAACAAGTATATTTTTGATGCAATTAATAAAGGTGCAAGAATAATAGTTTCAGAGAAAGATATTAAGTTCAATATAAAAAATACAATTATTATTAAATATAAAAATCCAAGGAAATTATTGGCACAAATATCATATAAGTTAATTAAAAAAAAACCAAAAAATTTTGTTGCTGTTACAGGTACAAATGGAAAATCATCAGTAGCAGATTTTTATTATCAGATATTAAATCTAAATAAAAAAAAAGCAGCCTCAATAGGGACTATAGGTTTGCAATTTAATAATAAAAAAGTTACATCAGAAAATACAACTTTAGACCCTATTAATTTAAGAAAAAAAATAAATTTTTTATTAAGCAAAAAGATAAAAAATATAATTTTAGAGGCATCTAGTCATGGATTAAAACAAAATAGATTAGATGGATTATTATTTGATATTGGAATATTTACTAATTTATCTCACGATCACTTAGATTATCATAAAAATTTAAATGATTATTTGAAGGCTAAATTATATTTATTCAAAAATCTAATTAAAAGAAGAGGAAAAATAATTGTTGATCCAACAATTCCACAATTTAAACTTATAAAAAAAATAGCTGATAAAAAAGATTTAAAGCTTTTAACTGTATTTGAATCTGATTCTGACTTAGAACTAGTTTCACATTATTATGAAAATAACTTTCAGATAGTAATAATTAAAATAAAAAATAAGAATCAGCTTATAAAACTAAAGCTAAATTTAATTGGAAAAATTCAAATCAAAAATGTTTTAATGGCAATAATGGCAGTTATTAGAAGTGGTCTTAATATTAAATCTATAGAAAAAACAATTGTTAAACTTAAACCAGCAGAGGGTCGATTTGAAAAAATAGGAAATTTAAAAAATGATAGTAAAGTAATATTAGACTATGCACATACACCTGATGCGTTAAGAACCGTATTAACAAATGTTAGAGAACAATTTCCCTTTGGAAAAATTAGATTAGTGTTCGGTTGTGGTGGTGATAGAGACATAGAAAAAAGATTAATAATGGGGAAAATTGCGGCAGCATATGCTGATATTATTTATTTAACTGATGATAATCCAAGAGGCGAAAATCCAAAAAAAATTAGAAATGATATTAAAAAAGGTATTGTAAAAAAAAATATGAAAGAAATATCTAATAGGAAGTTAGCAATATTTTCTTGTATTAATGATCTTTGTTCTGGAGATATAGCAATAATTGCTGGAAAAGGACATGAAAAAACTCAAGATTATAATGGTAAAAAATTTTTTCTTTCTGATCGTGAAGAAATTTTAAAATCAATTAACTTAAAAAATAAAAAATTATTCAGAGATAAAAGATTAAATATAATTCAAGAAAGAACAAAATTATTTTCCAAAAATTTGAAATTTAATCAAGCGTCAATCAATTCTAAAGAATTAAGTAAAAATGATATCTTTTTCGCCATTAAAGGAAAAAAACATGATGGCAGTAAATTTTTAAGAGAAGCTCTTAAAAGAAAGGCTTCTTTGGTAATTACTAGTAAAATTAATAAAAAACTTATTTTATCGAAACAAATAAAAGTTGATCACTCTCTTCAATTTTTAACAAAATGTGCATCAGATTATAGAAATGTTATTAAAACTAATATTATTGGAATTACAGGAAGTTGTGGCAAGACAACATTAAAGGAATTACTTGGAAACAGTTTAAAAAAAATTACGAAAACATATTTTTCCCCAAAATCATTTAATAATAAGTTTGGAGTTCCATTAAGTTTGTTTAATCTTAAAGAAGACAAAAAATTTGGAGTATTTGAGTTGGGGATGGATAAAAAGGGAGAAATAAACTTTTTATCTAAAATACTTAAACCTAATTTAGGAATCATAACAAATATTAGTTATGCTCATTCAAAGAATTTTAAAAATATTAAAGGAATTGCTGAAGCAAAATCTGAAATAATTGAAAATATTAAATCTGGAGGTAGTATTATACTCAATAATGATGATGAATTTTTCAAATTTTTGAAATCTAAGGCTTTAAAAAGAAAATTGAATGTTTATTCATTTAGCTTAAAAAATAAAAAAAGTTATGCGAGTTTAGAAAAAATAATTGAAATAAAAAATAAATTTAAACTTTTTTTCAAAGTTGGTACTAAAAAAGAATATTTTTTTTCATATAATAGATCAAAAAATCATATACAAAATTTATTAGCTGCATTGACAGTAATTAGTTTATTTTTTGATTTAAAAAATATTCCAAAGAATATTTTTTTGGATTGTAGAATTCCAGAAGGACGAGGTGATATAACTAAATTAAAATTAAATCACAAAATAATAAATTTAATTGATGAAAGCTATAACTCAAATCCACTTTCATTAAAAACAGCCCTAATAAATTTTAATGATATAAAATCGAAGCAAGAGTCCAAACATATTTTACTTGGTGATATGCTAGAATTAGGTAAAGACTCAATCAAACATCACAGATCTATAGCTAAAATAATCAATAAATTAAAAATTAATAAGGTTCATGTTTATGGAAAAGAAATTAAAAAAACCTACCAAAGTTTAAAAAAAAATAAAAAGGGATTAGTATTAACTAATATTCTTGAAATTAAAGATTTGATAAATAAAGAATTAAGTAATAAGGATTATTTAATGGTTAAAGGATCTAACTCTACTGGCCTAAATAAACAATTCAAATTATTAAAAAACAATAGATTAAATGCTTTATAATTTTTTATTAGAATTTGTTGAGATTTTTGGTTTTTTGAACGTTTTCAAATATATTACGTTCAGAACAGGTTTAGCAGTTTTTACCTCATTAATTTTGGTTTTAATAATTGGAGGACCATTTATCAAAATGGTTTCTGACAAAAAGATTGTAAATCCTATACGAGATGATGGTCCTGGAGATCATATAATAAAAAAGATTGGAACCCCAACGATGGGAGGTTTAATCATATTAATTGGTATTATCTTGTCTGTTGTTATGTGGTCTGATCTTAGCAATATCTATATTTTGTTCTCATTATATATTTTGATTTCATTTGGATTACTTGGTGCACTAGATGATTATAAAAAAATTAAAAACAATAATTCATCAGGAGTATCTTTTAGATTTAAATTGTTTACTCAAATTTTTTTATCTGTAATTGGAATCATTTTTTTAACTTATTATTTAGATAATCAAGAACTTACAAAACTATATTTTCCATTTTTTAAAGATCTGGTTTTTAACTTAGGTTGGTTTTTCATACCATTTTCAGCTTTTGTGATTGTTGGTGCTTCAAATGCAGTAAATTTAACTGATGGATTGGATGGACTTGCGACAGTGCCAGTTATTTTAGTTGCTGCTTGTTTTGCTTTTATTAGTTATGTTGCGGGCAATATAATTTTTTCAGAGTATTTACAAATAACATATATTGAAGGAACTGGTGAAATCTCAATTTTTTGTGGCGCAATCATTGGCTCTTGCTTGGGATTTTTATGGTTTAATGCGCCTCCAGCTAAAATATTTATGGGTGACACTGGTTCTTTATCATTAGGAGGATCTCTAGGGGCTATTGGAATAATTACAAAGCATGAAATTGTTTTAGCAATAACAGGAGGACTTTTTGTTTTAGAGGCTTTTTCAGTAATTGTTCAAGTTGTTTCTTATAAATTAACAGGAAAAAGAGTTTTCAAAATGGCACCTATACATCATCATTTTGAGAAAAAAGGCTGGCCAGAATCTACAGTCGTGATTAGATTTTGGATTATCTCAATAATTTTGGCCTTAATTGGATTAGCAACCCTCAAATTAAGATAATGAATGAAAATTCTAATATTTTTATAAATAAAAAAATTCTTATTTATGGGTTGGGCAAAAGTGGCTTATCATCTTTTAAGTTTTTGAGAGGTAAAAACGAAGTTTACTTATTTGATGATAATAAAAAGATACATTTAAATAAAAATTTTAAAAAAAAGCTTTTTTTATTTAATGAGATTAAAAAACTTAAATTTGATATAATAATATTAAGTCCAGGAATAGATATAAATAGATGCAAATTAAGCAATTTTTTAAAAAAAAATTCTAAAATCATATATTCAGATTTAGATATATTTTACTCTTTTTATAGTAATCAATGCATTACTATTACTGGTACCAATGGTAAATCAACAACCTGCCAATTGCTTTATCAGGTTTTTAAGAGACAAAAAATTGATGTAAGACTTGCTGGAAATATTGGTTATCCAATCTTATCCATCAAAAATATTAAAAAAGATACAATATTTATTATTGAAGCATCATCTTACCAACTGGAGTATAGTAAATTGTTTAAAGCTGATTATGCAGCAATCTTAAATATTTCTCTTGATCACCTGGAAAGGCACAAAACTATTGAAAAATATATTTCTGCAAAATTTAAATTAATCAAAAATCAAAACAAAAACTCTTTAGCGTTCATTAATAAATATGACAATTACAGTCAAATTAGAATTAAAAAATATAAATATAAAAGTAAAATTATTAAAGTTGACACAAGACTTAAAAGAAAATTTATTGATATTTTTCAGAATGACTATTTTTCGTCTGTTTCAAATAAAGAAAATCTATGTTTTGTATTAGAAATAGCTAAAAAGTTTAATATCAAAAAAAATAATTTAATAGATATAGTAAGAAATTTTAAAGGGTTAAATTATCGTCAACAAATCATTTTTCAAAATAAAAATATTTTAATAATAAACGACTCTAAATCTACTAGTTATTCCTCATCAATAGAAATGCTTAAAACAACAAACAATATTTATTGGATAATTGGGGGTATACCTAAAAAGGGAGATAGATTCATTTTATCAAAAAATTATTATCAAAATATAAAAGGATTTATTTTTGGATCTCATCATAAAAAATTTATTTCAGATTTAAAAAATAAGATTAAACTTAAAAAATTTTCTAATTTAAAAACAACATTAAAAGAATTATTTAAAGATCTTAAAAAGGATGATTCAAAAAAAAAAATAGTTTTATTCAGCCCTGCTGCAGCATCTTTTGATACTTTTAAAAATTTTGAAGATAGAGGGCTTTATTTCAATAAACTTATTAAAAAATATATTGATGCCAAATAGAATGTTTAATTATATTTCTTATTATCAATGGTGGAAAAATTTAGATAAATTTATTCTGTCTTTAATAGTTACATTATTCTTAATCGGTTTGTTCTTCTCACTAGTATCAACCTCATTAATTGCATCTGACAGATTAGATACAAATAGTTATTTTTTCTTTTTTAAACATCTAATTTTTGTTTTTTTAGGTTTGTTTATGATATTTATATTTTCCTATATGGATCAAAACTCCTTATATAAAATTTCCATATATATTTTTATAATATCTCTGATGTTGTTATTTTTGGTTCCTCTGATAGGCACAGAAGTAAAAGGGTCAAAACGATGGTTAGATATTTTTTTTTTACCAAGGTTACAACCTATTGAATTAGTTAAGCCTTTTTTTATTATAGTTTTAGCTTTAATCATTTCGAATAAAAAAATTTCGAATTTTACAACAAAATTTGTTTTTTCATTTTTATTGACGTGTTTAATTGTTTTATTTTTACTTTTGCAGCCAGATTTAGGACAAACTTTATTAATTGGATTTAGTTGGGCTATTACAATATTTGTTTCAGGTATTAATTTATTTCTTTTTATCTCAATATCTGTAACAGGTGTAATTCTATTATTATTTGCAACTTTTTATTTACCAAAATTTGAATACATAAAAAAAAGATTGATATCTTTTTTTGACACACAAACAGGTACCCATAATTTTCAATCAGATAAAGCGATTGAGTCAATTAAAAGTGGAGGATTTTTTGGTAAAGGTATTGGAGAGGGTACACTGAAGAATAGAGTGCCCGAAGCTCATACAGATTACATTATTTCTGTTATCTCAGAAGAATTTGGAGTAATTGCAATAATGCTAATATTAATTTTATTTTTAATATTTATCTTTTCAATTCTAAAAAAAGTAGACAATGAGTCAAATCATAAGATAAAATTAATCTTAATTGGATCGTCTAGTTTGATATTATTACAAGCTATGATTCATATTGGTGTAAATATCAGATTATTTCCAACAACAGGCATGACTCTTCCATTTTTAAGTTACGGAGGGTCATCAATAATTAGTGTGTCAATACTATCTGGTATAATCTTAAATTTAACAAAAAGAAAAGTTTAAATTTTAAAGTGAAAAAAATATTAATCACTACTGGTGGAACAGGTGGACATGTAATACCAGCAAAAATAATTGAGGAACACTTAAAAAATAGTTATGAAGTATTTTTTTCTAGTGATTTGAGGGGATTAAAATATTTATCACCAAATACTCATAAAACTATAATAATTGATACACCAAAATTAAATTTGAATTTATATCTTCCATTTAAATTAATTAAAGTAATTAATTTAATTTTTCATGCATTTTTATTTTTAAAAAAAGAAAAAATTGAAAAAGTTTTTTCAATAGGTGGATATATGTCATTACCAATAGTTATAGCAGCTAAATTATTAGGACTATCAATTTTATTGTTAGAGCCTAATTTAGTTTTAGGAAGAGGTAATAAGTTTTTTTTAAAGTTTTCAAAAAAAATATTTTGTTATTCAGATAAATTATATAATTTTCCTAAAAAATATATTCATAAAATAGAATTAATTAAGCCATTAGTTTCCAAGGCTTTTTATGAAATAAAAAAAAAAAAGGAATATGATTATAAATTTTGTTTTTTAATATCTGGAGGTAGCCAAGGTGCTAAATTTTTTGATGAATTAATGAAAGAAGTTTTTGTTGATATTTCTAAAAATAATTCAATTAAAATTATTCAACAAACTAGTATTGAAAATATTGAAAAATTAAAAAGTTTTTATGATTCAAAAAATATTGAAAATAAAATTTTTAATTTTGAAGAAAAATTTATTAATTTGATAAATATGTCTGATCTTTGTATTACAAGGGCAGGCGCAACTTCATTAGCTGAAATTGCATACTTGAATAAGCCTTTCATAGCCATACCTCTTCCAACTGCGAAAGATGATCATCAAATGAAAAATGCTGAATATTATGAAAAATTAGGGTGTTGTTGGGTTTTGAATCAAAATATGCTCAATAAAGAAAAACTATTTGAAATAATATCAAAAATACTAAAAAAAAAGTCCGAATTAAATGAAAAAAAAAAAAATCTAGAAAAATTAAATTATAAAAATTCATGGAATGATATAAATCAAAAAATAATGAAAACAATCAATGAAAATTAAATTAGCAAAAAAAGAAATTATTCATTTTATAGGAATAGGCGGAATAGGTATGAGTGGACTTTCATTGATAATGAAGGGTCAAGGGTTTAAAGTTCAAGGAAGCGATATAAGCACAAATAAAAATACTGAAAGATTAAAAAAAGAAAAAATTAAAATTTTTTTAGGTCAATCAAAAAAAAATTTAAAAAATGTTACAATCGTGGTTATTTCATCTGCAATTAAAAAAAACAATCCTGAATTAATTGAAGCTAAAAGAAAAAAAATTCCAATAATAAGAAGAGGAGAAATGTTAGCTAGCATTGTATCTTTAATGAAAAATATTGTTGTTGTTGGATCACATGGAAAAACAACAACAACCTCATTAATTGCTTCTATTTTTCAAGAAACAAAAATTGATCCCACTATTATTAATGGTGGAGTCATTAATTCAATAAATAATACTGCTAGACTCGGAAAAAGTGATTGGTCAATTTTGGAAGCAGATGAGTCTGATGGTAGTTTTGTGCATATAGCCCCTACTTACTCAATAATTACTAACATTGATAGAGAACATATGGATTTTTACAAGTCAATGAATGCTTTGAAGAAATATTTTGTTGAATTTATTAATAAAATTCCATCGTTTGGCAAATCATTTATTTGTGTTGATGATAAAATTAATGGTCAATTAATTAAATCAATTAAGAATAAAAATTTCTATACTTATGGACAAAAAGATAATGCTAATTTTAAAATTAAGAAAATTAGACAATATAAGTCTTTTTCAAAGTTCGATCTTGAAGTTAAATTACCAAACAAAGAAAATTTAAATATAAAAGATATAAAAATACCACTGCTTGGTATTCATAATATTAGAAATACGGTTGGAGCAATTGGAGTGGCTTTAACTGTTGGGATACCTGTTCAAAAAATAAAAAAAGGATTGAAAAAATTTAAAGGGGTACAAAGAAGATTTAATAAGATATTCACTTATAATAATATTGATTTTTATGATGATTATGCCCATCATCCTACTGAAATCAAAGTTGTTTTAGAAGGTGTTAAAAAAGTTTTTAATCATTATGAAAAGGTGTGCATTTTTCAACCTCATAGAATTTCAAGATTAAAAGATTTAAAAAATGAATTTACCTATGCATTTAAAGATGCTGATACTGTTATTCTTTGTCCAATTTACTCGGCTGGAGAAAAAATTAAATTAGGCTTTAGTTATATTGAATTTGCAAAGCTTATTATCAAAAAATCTAATGTAAAATTATTCATGATTGAAGATATAAATCAATTAGCGAGATATCTTAAACAAAACATGTATGGAAAAAAAATAGTTGTGGGCATGGGTGCTGGATCAATTTCTAACTGGATTAAAGAGTTACCAAATTTAATCAAATGAAAATTATAGAATTTAAAAAAATATTTAAAAGATTTGATGAAAATATTATTTACAATGCTGATTTGAAAAAAAAAAATTGGTTTAACATTGGTGGTAAGGCTAAGGTTTTTTTTAAAGCTAATGAATTGAAAGATTTAGTAGAGTTTTTAAAGATTCTTAATAAGAGAGAAAAAATTCATATTCTTGGAGCAGGATCGAATACATTAGTTACAGATGAGCTTTATAATGGTGTAATAATTAAACTTGGACAAAATTTTAGTCGACTATCGGTATTAAATTCAAATATAATTATTTCAGGTGCGGCTGTTTTAGATAAAAAATTAGCTGATTTCGCAGCCGATAACAGTTTAAGTGGATTTGAATTCTTATCTTGCATTCCTGGGACTGTAGGAGGCGGAATTAAAATGAATGCCGGTTGTTTTGATAGAGAAATAAAAGATATTCTTATATCAATTCAAGCTATAGATAAAATTGGTAACATATTAACTATTCCAGCAAAAGAAGTTAGTTTTGATTATAGAAATAACAATTTATCAGAAGATTTGATATTTTTAAGCGCTTCATTTAAAGGTAAAAAGCAAGATGTGAAAAAAATTAAAGAAAAAATGTTAAATTTGAAATCTCAGAAAGAAAGAAATCAACCAACTAGAATTAAAACAAGCGGTAGTACATTCAAAAATCCAACAAAAAATACTACAAAAAAAGTTTGGGAACTAATCAAAGAGTCTGTACCTGCTGATATAAAATTTGGAGATGCTTCTATTTCTAGCAAACACGCAAATTTTTTTGTGAATAGGGGAAATGCATCATTTGAAGATATGAAAAAATTAATAAATTTCGTCGAAAAAAGTGTATTTAAGAAAACAGGTATTAATATTGAAAAAGAAATTAAAATTTTAGAAAATTGAAAAAAAAAATTTTGATAATTTCGGGAGGCATTTCCAAGGAGCGTGAAATCAGTCTTCAAACTGGTAATCAAGTTGCTTTAGAATTAAAAAAAAATGGATATAAGGTAAAAATTTGTGAACCAGACCATGAACTAATTAGCTTAACTAAAAAATTTAAACCAAATATTATATTTAATGCATTACATGGTCAGTACGGCGAGGATGGTTATATTCAGTCAATTTTAGAAAGTATTGGTATACCATACACTCATTCTGGTGCCACTGCATCCGCAAAAGCTATGGATAAAGAAATCTCTAAAAAGATATTTTTAAAAAATAAAATTTTAACACCAAGATATATAAAATATTCTTTTGATCAGTCTTTTTCAGAGCTCAATATTAAGATAAAAAAGAATTTTGGTTATCCAGTTGTAATCAAACCAATTAATGAAGGATCAAGTTTAAATGTATTTATATGTAATAAGTCTAATATTAAGAACAAATTAAAAAAACTTAAATTTTATAGGGAAATCCTTATTGAAGAATTTATTGATGGAAGAGAAATTCAAGCTGCTATTTTGGGAAATAAAAAATTGGGTGCTATAGAATTAAAGCCGAGAAGAAAATTCTATGATTATGAAGCAAAATATAATTCAAAAGCAAAAACAGAACATATAATTCCAGTTGATTTAAAAAAAAGAAAATACAATGAACTTATGAACATTTCTTTAAGAGTTCATAAATTATTGGGTTGTAGAGGGGTAACAAGATCTGATTTTAAATATTATAAAAATAAATTTTATCTTTTAGAGATCAATACACAACCAGGAATGACAAAACTTTCTTTAGTACCAGAAATATCATCTTATCATGGTATTAATTTTATTAGTTTACTAAATTTAATTCTCAAAGATGCCTCAACGAATAAGTAAAAAAATCTTAATTTATTTATTTATATTTTTAATTCTAGGTACATTTAATAATAAAAATTTTTTACGATTCAACTTAATTATAAATCAAGATTTTGAGATAATTGATTTGAGTGAATTTAGTGATAATAAAATTATTAAAGACTTTTATAAACTTAAAAATCATAATTTGTTTTTTTTAGAAAAAGATAAAGTTATTGATATACTTAATTCTCATAAAATAATTGAGAAATTTTATGTTTTTAAAAATTATCCATCAAGTCTTAAGATTAAAATAGAAAAAACTAAACTTTTAGCTGTTACAAAAAAGGATGGACTTGATTTTTATATTGGTTCCAACGGTAATTTAATTCAATCAGATAAAATAATGAATTTACCTTTTATATTCGGAGATATTGATATTATTGAATTTTTGAAATTAAAGAGTGTCATTGATAACTCTAGTTTTAACTATAATGACATTAAAAATTTATATTATTTTAAGTCTAAAAGATGGAATATAGAAACTAAAAATAATTTAATAATAAAACTACCATCAGAAAAGTTAGACAAATCCTTTCAAATAATATCAAAAATTTTTCAAAATAAAGAATTTAAAAATTTTGATATTATTGATTTAAGACAAAATAATCAGGTTATTTTAGATGGATGATATTAAGAAAAGTCAATTTTTTATATTAGTTGGACTAAAAAAAATTATTCTTACAGCTTTAAATAAGGATAATCAAATTCTATTAAATAAAAAACTTTCTTTAAATGATAAGGACTTAAATGAAAATTTAGGTTCTTTAAAAAAATTTTTAGATCAAAATATAATTGATACAGAAAAAAGATTGAATACTTACATAGAAGAGATTAATTTAATTATTGATTATCATGATTTTATTTCAATTGATGTAAGTACAATTTATAATTTCAGCAATAGATTAAAACAATCAGATAATACTTCAAGTTACTTACTTAATATAAAAAATGAAGTATTAAAAAGTATGGCTAATTATGATTTAGTACACATGTTAATTACTAAATTTATAGTTGATGGAAAAGATTTTTTATCGATATCAAATATTAATGAGCATAAAAATATATTTTTAGAAATAAAATTTATATGTTTAAAAAATAATATTCTTCAAGATTTTAAAGAAACATTTTCTAAATACGAAATTTCAATAAATAAGGTCTTTGATCACAGTTATGTAAATAGTTTTAGAGAACCAAACTTAGATAATATATTCGATCTTGCTGATAAATTGAAAAAGGGACACAATCAGAAAGAGATCTTATTAGTAGAAAAGCCTTTAAAAGATGTTGGTTTTTTTAACAAATTCTTTAATTTTTTTAATTAAAATTGTATTTTAGTGTAACATTTGTTGTTTTTTGTTTTCTAAGCTCTAGTAATAAAAGTCTCCTGTGTCACTATTAAATCAAAAAACTATTAAAAATACTGTCACTTTCCAAGGTATTGGTTTGCACAGTGGTAAATTAGTTAATGTTAGTCTTAAAAGTGCTAGCCCCGACACAGGAATAGTTTTTCTAAGAACAGATCTAAAAACTGACAATTTAGTTTATCCAAATTTTGCAAATGTGAGCAATACTTCATTAAATACAACCATCTCAAATCAACAAGGAATAAAAGTTTCAACCATTGAACATTTAATGGGAGCATTGTTTGGATTAGGTATTGATAATGTTTTAATAGAAATTGATAATGAGGAAGTACCAATATTAGATGGATCAGCAAAAAAATTTATTGAAAAAATTTTAGAAGCTGGTGTTGAAGTAAGTAACAGTCCCATTAAAATTATAAAAATAAATAAGAAAATTGAGTTTAAAGAAGGAGATAGATTTATAAGTATTGAACCATCTAAATTAAGTTTAGATATAGATTTTGAACTAAAATATAAAAATAATTTAATTGGTAATCAAAGAAATAAGATTAATGTTTATGAAGATGATCTAAACGAAATTTTTAATTCAAGAACCTTCTGTCTTTTTGAAGATATAGAGGCAATTAAAAAAGTAGGTTTAGCAAAAGGTGGGAGCTTAGAAAATGCAATTGTTGTCAAAGATAATGATATCCTAAATAAAGAAGGTTTAAGAAATTCAAAAGAATTTGTTAATCATAAAATTTTAGATTGTATAGGAGATTTATTTACAAGTGGATATAGAATAATTGGAAGTATAAAATGTTCTCAAGGTGGGCACTATTTAACTAACAAAATACTAAGAAAAGTATTTAAAGATAATAACAATTTTTCAATAATTGAAATTCAAGAAAGAAATTTACCTCACGCCCTAATAAATAAAAGTTTACTTAGAGCTATAGCATAATTTTTAATTATCCTTATAATTAATTAAATTTTTACAATATCTATGATCAGATTTAGTTATTTATTTTTACTTTTTTTTTTCTTTTTGAATAGTTGTGGAAAAGAGAAAAAGGAAATTTCTATTATAAAAGAAACTAGCCAAGAACTTGAGTTGGTTACTTCTTATAATGAAGCTTATGAAGCTTTAAACAAAGGAGATCCATATTTTGCTGCAAGAAAATTTCTGGAGGCAGAATTATTATTTCCACAATCTAAATGGGCTTCAAAATCAGCAATAATGGCTTCGTATTCTTATTATTTACATAATTATTATTCTGAAGCTATAGCAAACTCAGAAAGATATTTGAAAACTTATCCAACCGATAAAGATTTAATCTATGCTCATTATTTAATTGCTATGTGCTACTATGAAATAATAGAAGATGAAAAAAGGGATACAGGGCCTTTGTTAAAAGCACAAAATAAATTTAATTATATTATAACAAACTTTCCTAATACAGAATTTGCAATGGATGCACAATTTAAAGTAGATTTTATAGAGGATCTTTTGGCATCTAAAGAAATGTATCTAGGTAGACATTATATTAAAAAAGAAAAATGGATAGCTGCAATAAATAGATTCAAATATATTATTGAAAAATATGATCAGACAATGTTTGTTGAGGAAGCATTACATAGATTGGTTGAAATAAATTATAAATTAGGACTAGTCGAAGAGTCACAAAAGTATGCAAATGTGTTAGGATACAATTATCTATCTAGTGATTGGTACAAAAGATCTTATAAAGTTTTTAATAAAGATTATAACCTAAAAATGAATAAGCCTATTAAAAAGGATAAATTTAAGGTTATGGAAAGGTTTAAGAAGCTTTTTGATTAGTATGAACAAGGATTTAGTTCAAGAAGAATATAAAAAAAAAATAAAATCCTTAACTTATTATAACCAAAGATATTATGAAGATAACACGTCTGAAATAACTGACTCAGAATATGATACTTTAAAAAAAGACATTATAGAATTAGAAAATAAATATAAATTCTTAAAGTCTAAAGATTCACCAGCTTTAGTTATTGGTTATAAACCCTCAAAAAATTTCAAAAAATTTTTTCATAAAGTTCCTATGCTTTCTCTTGCTAATGCATTTAGTGAAAAGGATCTTATAAATTTTGAAAAAAAAATACTTAATTTTCTTTCACAGAATAATAATTCAAACATTGCATACACTGCAGAACCAAAAATAGATGGTATTTCAGCATCACTAACATACTTTAACGGAAAATTAGTACGTGGATTATCCAGAGGAGATGGTAAAGAAGGAGAGGATATAACTTCAAATCTTACTACAATAAAAGATATACCAAAGATTATTCTTTCAAAAGATTTTCCAAAAGAAATTGACATTAGAGGGGAAGTATTTATACAAAATAGTGATTTTCATAATCTTAAAGAAAAATTTGCAAACCCAAGGAATGCAGCATCTGGTTCATTAAGACAAAAAAACCCAAGTGATACCAAAAAAATACCATTAAAATTTATTGCATACACCTTTGGTTTTGAAAAAGGTTTAAAAATAAATAATCAATTTGATTTTCTCAAAAAGCTGGATGAATGGGGTTTTAAAATCAATCCTTTAAACAGATTAATTTCTGGAATAAAAAATTTAGTTAAAAATTATGATGAAGTTGAAAAGAAAAGAAAAGATTTAGATTTTGATATTGATGGTATTGTTTATAAA
>MDTE01139375.1_pt1 | contig 17643 bp, 15 predicted proteins | sample 811231 | NCBI WGS metagenome assembly MDTE01 (sample SAMN05326651, study PRJNA326480) | marine metagenome | isolation source: seawater | place: Indian Ocean: Red Sea | collected 2010
GTTGTTTATAGAAATATTCTTTTATTACTTCTGATTTATAACCTAAAGCACAATAAAAGTCATTATGGCCATATTTAGAAAAAATTTTCATTATGTGCCATAAGATAGGATAGTCACCAATTGGAACCATTGGTTTAGGAATAGTACTTGTATATTCAGATAATCTCGTACCAAAACCACCTGCAAGAATAATCACTTTCATATTGTTTAAATCGCGAAATATTCAATAATATTTATTAAAGAAAGTATATTAAAAATTGACATAAAAAAATTCTAAAGAAATTTATAGTTACTTTATAACATTTTTATCTTTAACAAAAAAATCCTCTATATCTTTATGAATATTGTAAATCCCCTCATTATTTTCATCAAGACCAATTTTTTCTTTAGTTACTGATAACCACTTAATTAATGTTTTTTTATCTTTAATACTTTCTATAAAATTGGCGAGATCAATAATATTATTAATGTAAATTCCATTAATTTTTTTAAAATGATTATTATTTGCTGATCTCTGAGGATCAAAAAAAACAGCTGGTTTCCCAGTGGAAAGTGCTTCTATAGTCGGTGAAGTAAAAGCCATACTTATAATTAAATCAGATTTATTAATAATTTTAAAGGAGGGCGTATTAGGACTAATAAACACATAATTATTCTCTTTTTTACAAATGCTATCTTCAACTTCAATTAAATTTTTATAATTATCTTTATTAAATTTATTACTTTTGCCCTTTATTATATAAAAATATTCATCACTAGATTTAGAAATTAATGTAAATAATTCCTCAAAAAATTTTTTCTCTGCACTAATCGGATTAAATGAATTACTATTTATACTGCATGGGAATATAGAAATTATAATTTTTTTTTGATTTGTTTTAGTTAAAAGTAAACCCGATTTGTAAGTTTTAAATAAAGGTCCAACCAATATATTTTTTTCAGAATAAACTTTTGATGATCTAAAAAAATTTATCTGATCTTTTAATAAGAAATATTTTCTCGAGTAACTTATAAATGATTTAGATGGATCACTTGAAAATTCGCTATTATAAAGATAATAATCAGATGCACTATGTGCATAGGACCAACACTTAATATTTTTAGTTAAGAAGACTTTATTTCTTATTAAATCACTCAAAGAATATTCGTTATATGAAATTGAAATATCAAAATAATATGTATTAACAAATTTATTCCATTGAAGATAAAAATATATTATTTTTGGATATTCATCAACTAATAATGGATCAGGAGAAAGTCCATCCAAAATAAATTTATACTTTAGATTTATAAAAAATTTAAGAAGATTTAAAATATCATTAAATGATGAATATTTAAATATTCCTTTTTTTGAAAAATCAACAAAATCATAATTATTATTTTTAGCCTTTAGTTGATATTTTTTTGAGATATTAGTTTTTGAATATATTAGAACTTCTTTAGGATTAAAATTTTTAGGTATTACTGCATTTAATCCAGTTCCCTCCTTAATATTATTATCATCAATTTCTAGGGCTGTTGACCATGTTAAAAGGCCAATTTTATATTTTTTTAAATTAGATTTCCTTATCCTTTTTATTTTTGTCAAAAAATAAAAAACTATAGCTAGTGACTTTAAATAGTTTTTAAAATTACCAAAAAAATTAATCCCTAGGAAAACAGGTTTTATATTTGAATTTAAAAGATTATGTTTATTATCGTATTTGTTGAGATAATTTAAAATATTTTTGTAAAGAAGCTTATATGAAGAGGGAAGAATAATATTTATTCTGCCTTTACTTCTAAATATACTTGCAATCCCAAGAATCAATAAAAGATAAACTATCTTTTCAAGATATACCTTTCTCTCTATATCTTTATAAAGAGTGCTATTTATATTATTATTTAAAAAAAGTCTATTTAAATTAGATTTTGATGGAAAATTTATATTATCAAGAATTTCAAGTGATAATGAAAGCAATTTTAATTTTAAATTAGGGTTATGTTTATTCCAATAAAATTTTTCACAATCCAATATTGAACTTCTTTGCGGAATGTATGAATCCTGCAAAATCATTTTAGGTCTCCTAAAAATTACTAATAATCTGAGAAAGTATTTATTTAAATTAGGACCTAAGATAAAAATATCTTTAGTGTTTTTCATTTTAATAAATAGATTTATTCATTTTATGAATTTATTAATTAAAAATTCATAGCCAAAAATTGGTTCAGTAGAAAATCTTATAAATTTTTTAAGATATTGCTCAAAATATTTTTTTTCGATATTGAGACCATTTTTTATATCTATTAAATTGTATTTCGCTGAAATATTTAAAGGCTTTTTATTGAACCAACTAGCTAATAAATCATTATCATATCTTGTCATTTTCATTCTATTAGTAGTAATGAAAAGAGTTGGTTTTTTATGAATAACTGCAAAGTTTATCGAAGTACTTGCATGGATTATACAAGCTTCGCAATTTTTAATTAATTGGCAAGTATTATTTTGAAAAACTAAGTTTTTGGGAAATTTGTTTTTATTGTAATTTAAATCCGCTCTAGGATGAGAGGCAATAACAACTTTTAATTTAAGACTAGTTTCAATAAACTCAAAAAATTTATTTAATTCTTTGTAATAGATTTCTTCTTTTTCTACAGGATTATTTAGTATCTTAAAATCAGAATGATTTATTAGATATTCATCTAAAAAAACAACATATTTAAAATCTAATTTTTTTTCAATACAATTTTGAGATAAAATATAATCATATGAACAGGACTTTATAATAATTGTTTTTTGCTCAATCATATTTTTGCAATTCTCAAGCACTGATTCACCACAAACCATTAAATATTTAGGCTTTAAATTAATTTTTTTATTAATGGGGTTTTTGATTTTAAACAAAAGTCTTCTATATGTATTAATAGGAAAATCAATTTTTTCACTTATAATTTTACAGTAAATTTTTTTAAAGAAAAAATATTTTAAACCCAAAGGCTCTAATGGAAATGAAGTAATCTTTAAAAGACATAACTTTTGTTGGTATTTTTGAAATAATTCATAAATTGAAGAATTAAAGGGACTTGGGCTATCCAATGCTGAAATTATCAAATCAGATTGCTCTAATAATCCTTTTAAATCTATTAAATCTGATAATTTTTCAATAAATATATTTTTTATTCCCTCTTTTTTATTTTTTAATTGATTATTAAATGCTTTTGGCTGCATAATTTTTGTAAAATCAAATATTGTTAGTTCACAAGATATTTCGATTCCCTCCAAACCCAATCTCTTATAATCTCTATTACTTATTACTTGTGCTGATAAAAAAATTATTTTCTTTTTTTTCATTTAAATTATATTTAATTTAAAAATAAATAAACTAATTATCTTTAACCAAATTACTGATATAATTGCAATTAAATTTTACTTTTTATTAAAAGAAACTAATTTTTAACAAAGGATATAGAATCTTTTATCAAACAATATGAACATAGACTTTTCTGATAAAAACAAATTATATATTGTTGCAGAAATTGGTATGACCCATGATGGGAGTTTAGGTTTAGCATCAAAACTTACAGAATCTGCTATAAACTCTGGAGCTAATGTAATTAAATATCAGTGGCATATTGCAGAAGAGGAAACGACAGTAGATGCCCCCTCCCCTCCTTACTTCAAGGGTGAATCACGATTCGAATATTTTAAAAGAACTGAATTTTCTTTAGAAGAATTTAAATTTTTAGTCAATCAATGTGTTAAAGCCTCTGTTATACCTTGTGTTTCCGTTTTCTCTATTGAAAGCTTAAGAAGAGCTATAAAAGCGGGTTTTAAAATAATAAAAATCCCATCAGGTGAAGTTACAAATATTCCTCTATTAAGAGAAGTAGCCAAAATCGACATGCCTGTAATACTCTCATCTGGAATGTCGAATTGGAAAGAATTAGATAATGCTATAGATGAATTAAAAAAAATTAAAAATTTATGCGTATTGCAGTGTAGTTCTATTTATCCTACACCTCCTGAAAAAGTGGGCCTAAATATACTTGATGAACTTAAAAAAAGATACAAAATTCCTTATGGTTTAAGTGACCACACACTTAGCGGTGCAACATCAATATCAGCAGTTACGAAAGGCGCAAGAGTCATTGAAAAACACTTTACAATCTCAAAGAAATTATATGGACCCGATGCAAGATTTTCATTAGAACCTGATGAATTTGAGAAATTAGTTGAGGATATTAATTATGTTCAGAAAGCCTTAATAAATAATATAGATAAAAATGCTATTGATTCATACAAAGAAATGAAATTAATTTTTCAAAAGTCAATTTTTGCAAAATATAATATAAAAAAAGGAGAGAAATTCAACGGTGATAATCTTTCATTTATGAAGCCAGGAACAGGTATCCCAGCAAATGAAATTGATAATATTTTAGGAAAGGTTTCAAATAAAAATATTCAGAGAGGAGAAATGATTAAAGAAGATTGGGTAATCCAATAATTATCTATTTTTAAAAGATGAAAATTTTAGGATTTATTCCTGCAAGATCAGGATCAAAAGGTGTAAAAGACAAAAATATAAAAAGAATTAAAGGCATTCCCCTTTTAGAATTTAGTGTCTATTCGGCAGTAAAATCGTTGGAGAAAGGATATATCAACGAAATATTAGTTTCAACAGATTCTCCTGATTATTTAAAATTACTATCAAAATACAACATAATTAATGATTATATTAGGCCTTCATACTTAGCTACTGATTTATCTCCAACCATTGACTCTATAATTCATGCTTTAAATTGGTTAAAGGTTAATAAAAGTAAAGAATTTGATGCAGTAATGATACTCCAACCTACTGCTCCTTTTAGAACTCCTGAACACATAGCGGAATCTATAAAGCTATTTAAAAAGTATGAAAAATGTACTTGTGTTGCAAGTATTCAAAAACTTGGAGATCATCATCCAATGCGCATAAAAAAATTGAATAAGCAAAAAAGATTATTGGATTTCTGCTCAGATTATAAAGAATCAGAACCATCTAGAAGACAAGATTTTAAACCTACAGCCTTTATTCGAAATGGCGCAATATATCTTACTTCTACAAAAACAATATTTGAAAAAAACTTAATAAGAGGAGATTATGTTATTGGAATGGAAATGCCCGAATCAAATTCTATTAATATAGACGAACATTTAGATTTCATTTCTGCTTCTGCAGCATTAGATTATGAAGAATTCTCTAAAAATTTATCCTTTTTTAATGAATTAATTAAGAAAATTTAAATATTTCATAAAAATTACTAACGATTTCACTATTTATTTAAAAGTAAAAATAATCAAATAATTTAAATATCAAGATCATAACCTTTAATAATTTTTTTTATGCTACCTGATTCCATATCGATTATTTTATCGCAATTTTTTAATGTATTAAGTCTATGTGCAATCATAATGATAGTAAGATTTTTATTATAAGTTTTTAAAGAATTTATAATTTCTAATTCAGTTTTCGTATCCAAAGCACTTGTAGCTTCATCAAATATAAAAATTTTACTTTTTTTGTATAATGCCCTCGCAATTGCAATTCTTTGTACTTGCCCCCCACTCAATTTAATACCTCTTTCTCCACAAAAAGTTTCATAACCATCAATTGTAGATACTATAAAATCATGTATCTTTGCCTTCTTTGAACACTCTTTTACAAGTTCAAAATCTATTAGACTTGGAGAAATGCCATAAGCAATATTTTCTTTTATTGAACTATCCATTAGATAAATACTTTGCGGCACATAAGTAATTGAATTTTGCCATCTAATTAACCTATCAGGACAATTTTGATCATGAATATTCTTACCATCAACTTTCAAAGACCCTTCTGAGGGTTTTAAGAATCCTAATAAAATATCAATTAAAGTACTCTTGCCACTGCCAGTTCTACCAATAATTCCAACACTTTCACCTTTGTGGATTTCAACAGATAAGTTTTTAATTGTAAATTCATTTTCAGGTTTATATCTAAAGGAGACATTTATTAGTTCGATATTTTTTTTACAATTTAATGAACTGATTATTGATAAGTTTTTTTCAGGTGGGATTTTCTTTTTTAAAACCTCTAAAACATTTTTTGTTTGTTGTGAGTTAGCTCTAATAGCTGAAAAACCAACATAAATTTGTTGCATATTTGGTAAAAGTTTTTGTGACGCCAAAGCAAAAACTCCGAGAATAATTAGAGTTCCTTCATTAAATCCATATTCATTACGAAAAAGAAGAGAGCTAATCGTCAGGACAAAAATTGCGCAAGACTCAATAGTAAATCTTGGGAAAGAAGTTAAAAAAAGATTTTTAGAAGTTGATTCTCTTACTTTTTTATCCACAACATGATAATTTTTCAAGTAGATATCTTTTGCTTTAAAGATAAATATATCTTTTATAGAACCCAAACTTTCTTGTATAAGTTTTATTTGTTTTTGTTGATTTAAAGTTAAAATCCTGCTATTAGAAACCAATTTTAATTTTGTTAAAAAGTTCAGCAATACATAACAAAGAATTAGTGAACTACTAACTACTAATGTTACATATGGGTCAAAAATCATTAATCCAATAAATATATTCAAAATAATAATTAATGAAGTAATTAAAGCTAAAGATCTCTCAACGACTCTTACAACGGAATTTATATTTATGACAATACTATTTATAACTTCAGAGCTATTTTCCTGAGTATGGATTATATAAGGTTGTAAAAGTTTAATTTTATACACTTTATAACTTAAATCATTCCCTATTGCAGCCGACATTTTTGTGTTCAACCATAAATTTATAACTCTTATAAAACCACTAAACAAAGCAGTAAATGCAAATAATATTGTAATGGGAACTACTATTTCGCTCTGTTGCGAAAAATTTAATAAACTTGCAAATTGAGAAACAAATTGATTTTCCCAAATTTTATTTGGATCTGTCAGTACTACTAGAAAAGGAACTATGGCAGATAAACTTATTAATTCTGAAATGCCACTAATTCCCATTACAAAAAGCAATAATATTAGTTGAGTCTTTCTTCTTTTATTTAAATTAGACCAAATGGATATTATTATATTTAACAAACTATAACTTTTATAATCATTATTCATGATAAAAAGCTAAAAACAATTGAGAAAAGTGAATCATTTTTTAGTATCAATTTTTAAAAAAATGTACTAAATAAAATTAACATTTAACTATATCAATTTTCATTCTGTTTTTTTATTTATTAATAAAAACTTTTTCTATAAATTTAAGATTTTCTAGATTTAGTATGAAAAATTTAAGATATTGTTATTAGATTCAGAATAATATTTTATGAATTTAATAGTATAACTTTAACTAGTAGAGCTTTTTTTTAAATACCTATTTAAATTACAATATATTGTAGACTAATTAAACATAATAAAAAGATGATAAATCCAAAATTATTAATTGGTTTTTCTGAAGAAGATTATCCAAATGTCTTAAACTTTTCATCAATTGGGGATTGTACTTTTAAGAAATATGATAGAAACTACTTAGTTTCTAATATAGGCAAATTTGATATTTTTATTCCGCACCTTTTCGAAAAAATAGATAAGGAATTAATAGATTTATCTGTTTCATTAAAAATTCTTGCCACTCCAAGTACTGGCAGTGATCATATTGATGTTGATTATTTGAGTAAAAAAAATATTAAATTTATCAGCTTGAATCAGGATAGGGAATTTATCAATAATATTAGCAGTACAGCAGAGATGACTTGGCTTTTAATTCTAGCTTGTGCTAGAAATTTTAGATCTCTCATAAATAGAGTACAGTCAGAAAGGAGTTGGCTAAATACAGATATTAGAGGATATGAGCTTAATAATAAGAAGCTGGGGATCATAGGCTATGGAAGGCTTGGTAAGATGGTAGCCAAATATGGAAAAAGTTTTGGGATGGAAGTTCTTGCTTATGACATAGATCCTAAAAAATATGATAATTTGGTAACTCAAGTAGAATTTTCTAAACTTTTAAAAGAATCTGATGTTATTTCTCTACATGCAAAACTTAATAAAACATCATTTAATTTAATTAGCTATGAAGAAGTAAATCTTATGAAAAAAGGAGTAATAATAGTGAACACAGCAAGGGGAGGAATAATCAATTCTAAAGCCATCTTAGATGGCATTGATGAAGAAAAAATAGGCGCTATAGGATTAGATGTTTGTAATCACGAGTATCAATCATCACAATTACCAAAAGATCCACTTGTAAATAGATCATTTTCAGATAATAGGATCATAATCACACCACATGCAGGAGGTTCGACAATTGATGCTCATGCAAAAGTTTTTGGTAAAACTGCTGAATTCATCAAATCATACTTAGAAGAATGAAAATTATGAAAAAAATTTCTATATATGTTGGGAGTAGAGCTAATTACAGCAGTGCTTTTTCACTAATGAAGTCGATCCAAAATCACCCCAATCTGGAATTATCTTTAGTACTTTCAGGAGCCGCGGTTCTACCAAGATTTGGAGATATTAGAAAATTAGTAAAAGAAGATGGATTTGAAGCTGACATAATCACCAATAGTTTAGTTGAGGGAGAAACTCCAACTGCAATGGCGAAATCTATTGGGTTAGGAATGATAGATTATTCAACTTCTTTAGAGAAATTAGATCCTGATTTTGTAATCGCAATTGGAGATAGGTTTGATGTTCTTCCTTGGGTGATTTCTGCCGCCATGATGAATATACCAATTGCTCATACAATGGGAGGTGAAAGATCTGGCACAATTGACGAAAGTATTAGGCATGCCATAACAAAATTCTCAAACATTCATTTTCCTGCGAATTTTGATTCGGCAAATAGGATCGAGAAGATGGGAGAGGACCCAAAAACAATATTTACTGTAGGCTGTCCTAGGATAGACTTCATTCTTGATTGCCTTAAAAAATTTAAAAAAGGAAATATTCTTTCATCAAAAGAAATTTTTGAATTGTATGGAGGGGTAGGGGAAAAATTCAATCTAAAAGAAGAGTCTTTCTTACTAGTATCCTTTCATCCCGTAACAACAGAATTTGGATCAAACAAAACACACATTAAAGAGATTCTTAAATCTCTAAAAGAACTTAAAATCAATACAGTCATGATTTGGCCAAACGCAGATGCTGGTTCTGATGAGATTTCAAAAGAAATAAGGGTTTTTAGAGAGAAATTTTCTCCATCATGGTTACATCTATTTGTTAATTTACCTATAGAAATATATATCCAACTTATGTATCAATGTTCATGTATCATTGGCAACTCAAGTAGTGCCATAAGAGAGGGTGAAACAATTGGAGTGCCAGCTGTTAACATTGGTTCAAGGCAAAATATGCGTTTAAAAGGTAAAAATATAATTGATGTGGAACCAAGCCAAAAATATATTGTTGAAGCTATAAAAAAGCAAATCAATATTGGAAAATATGAAAGTGATTCTTTATATGGTTCAGGAGGGGCGGGAGAAAAAATAGCTAATATTTTAGCTAGAGTTGATATAAAAAATACGCAAAAAATCAATCATTATTAACCTTTAATAATAATTACTTTGATTAATAAATTAAATTTTTAGAACCTTATAATTAAATATTTAAGCAATTATTTTATTGATTAATAATTAGTAATTATGCTTAATATTTACAAAAAAAAGTTTATAAAATTTTTTCACTTTCTTATAATTAATTTATACCTCACTGCGTATTAAAAATGAGAAGAAATTATGATGGTATTATAAAAAATTTTGATTTAAAAGACCTCATTTTAAATTATAATCAGTCCAAATTTATTAAGTCCCAAGTAAATAATAGTCAAATAGACCATAAAGAAAAAAAAGTAGTATTAAAAAGAATTAAAGAAGGGAAAAAGATAACTGGATTTATTCCTTATAGTACTCAATTAACAGGTATTACAATTTATAATTTCTTTTCAACCAATTATGGTGATAGAGGGCAAGGATCAATTTTCATCTCCCTTACAGATGAAAATTTCAATATTATTAAATCATTTCATAAAGAAGTAAGACTAAGGGAAACGTTAAATATAAATTCCGAGGAATTTGAACTTCATGAAGGCGTCTCAAGTCCAATCTTTTGCGTTGTTTCTCTAGTTAGTAACAAAATAAATAGAAATCATGGAAATTTTTTTGGTAACTTCAGGTTTTGGGGTAATTGGTCTGACTATTCTGCTTTTGTACACTCTTTTCCACTTAATTCTCTAAGACTCTTATCCTCAAAATTTGGGATAACTAAAGATATCTTTATGGAAAGAATGTATTATCCAAAAAATGCACAGGAAGTTTTACATTATGGAATTCATAAAAAACCAATTTCTATAACCTCTAGGGGTGATATCTCTGGAACTGTTAAAGTCTCACCAGGCTACACTTTCATAAAAGATTTTCAAGGCAATGTTTCTTCTGTTCACCATCTTTCTACTTACTACAGGAATACTGCTCTAAAAAACGATACATCCTACAAGGAAAATATTATTGGAATTCCGCCATTAAAGAATCTGGACGTTGAAATATTTTTTGGTGAATATTGTTCTAATGGATCAAAAATTAAATTAACACTTCTTCAAAAAAATTCTCATATCGAGAATGAGAAAATCAATGAAATCGAAACTATAATTCACGAATTCAAGTCAATTAGCACCCCATTAAAAGCCAGCAAAATCTTTTCCAAGTTTGCAAATCTTAAAAAAGATATTGAATCTTGGATAATTATTGAACCTAAATCAGGCAAATTTAGAAGATGTTATGTAAACATTGCTTATTGCCACGCATTAACAAAGCAAACTTACGATGCTGTTCATGCACTTAACATTACTGACCATAAAAAATATGAGTCAAGATCTCTCAAATTTGCCCCTTGTCTTATCTCAATTAATAAAAATAAATTAATTAAGAGGGATAGTTTCTTGATGATTGTAGGAAATAGAAATTTCAATACTAGAGCAAGACTTAGATTCTACAAATCCTCTGATACACATAATGAATTTATTTATTTATTAAATATTCCGAAACTGTCCCCGAAAATGATCAACTTAAATGACATTCTTCCTAGCTCCTTTAATGATGAATCTCTTATAATTTGTCAATTAGAATCTGAAGAGTCAAATTTAGATGCCTGCATGTTTATTAGTAAAGTACAAAAAGGAGAAATTAAAAGTATGGGAACAGATCATCTAACAGGAGGTTAAAAATTTTTTAAAATTAAGAAGCCTTTCCAAAAGCAAATTGGTTGCAATCAAATCGAGGCAAATGTTGTTTTGAAAAATAAAAATCATTTAAATTAATATCTCGTTGTTCAACATTAAATGAATATGCTACATTTTCACTTTTAAGAATATTTAACGTATCCTTATTAAAAGAATGAAATCCTCCATAAGGATGGCAATATGTTTTTTCAGCAATGCATCCTAAATTATCAAGATAATTAAATGAATCTTTAATCTCTAAATTTTGTTCTTCTGCTGAAAGCTTGCTCATAACTTTATGATTTATAGTATGCGAGCCTATTACTTGACCAGAATCATGCATTTTCTTTAAATTTTCAGTCGAAATATAAAAGTTATCATGATTAAATTTATAACCTAATTTCTTCGCAAGATCATCAATAGTTTGTTCTCTAAATTCATAATGTATAAAATAATTTAAAATTTTTTTGACCTTTGAAATATATTCGTTATTTTTCTGTCTTAAATAAGTTTTATCTTTAAATTCTTCCCTCTTTTCCTCTTGGATCATTTTATCTGTAATTATTTCACATAAATTTTGATAAATTCTTTCTCCATCAAAAGCACCACAAATTAAATGAATTCTATGAACATCTAAAATTTTTTTATTCAAGTAAGGCTTAGTAGAGACATAAAAGATACCCCATAATCCTCTTTTTTCCAATTCAGGAAACACATAATCAAAATGACAACTTAAACCATCATCAAATGTAAGAATAACTTTGTTATCTAGGTTTTTTATTTTACCAATATTTATAAATTGATCCCATTCTTCTTTTTTTAAAAATCCATACTTTTCTCCAAAAAAATCTAATTGTTTTCGAAATTGTTTGATATCAAGAAATCTAAAAAATGGATGTTTTTTGTCGAACTCTTGGACATAATGATACATTATTGCTTTCATGATATTAACTTTGGATGAGATGCAATGTATTTAAATTTTTTCTTTTCGTTTATAAACTTTTCAATCATACCATTATTAAAATTTTCATATAGTTTCCTACAAGCCTCACCATCAAAGTCTTTTTTTAAATAAAGTTTTCCTTGCCCTATTGGTTGCGGAATATCATCTAAATCTTCAAAATTCAGAATTAGTTGTTGATATGTTTCAGTCATTTTTCTAATTAATCTATTTCCAATTGAATGGGGGCTATCTCCAAGAAATATATCTGCTCTAATTTGATGAATTATTTTACCAGTATCTATACCTGGATCTAGATACATAAAAGTTGCTCCTACCATATCGGGCTCGTTATTAATTAAAGGCCAGACATTAGTACCACAACCTCTGTAATAAGGAGATAATCCAAGATGAACATTTAAAAAAGATCCTTTAAAAATTTCAATTAATTCTGACTTAATTAAAGAAGATCCATAACAAATTAGTAGATCAGGCTTTTGCGATATTATCTCTGAAACCAAATTTTTATTATTAATATCACCTTTTTTTATAAAATTTGGATTGGAATTATCACTCATATTTGTCAAGGCAAGACCAAAAAAATCCTCTTCTGATTGCTTTCTGGCGTTTATATGTTGAATTTCTATCAAATGGCTTTTTTCATTATCTAATGTTCTGTTTTCTAAACTTCTTTCATTACCTTCGCAATAGCTGGAAAGTACATGAATTTTTTCGTTCGATGATATTCTTTTTCTAAAATATTCATGTCTCTTTTCATTGCCAGTTAATATTATGATATTCATAGAAACTTAAATTAAAAAGATGTCTCTTTTTTTAAAAAGCCTTGATAGTTACTTTTAATAATAAATATAATGATACTACAAAGATTTATTCTGATTAAAATTTTTCTCTATAAATTAAGATAGTTTGTACAAGTTTTTTTATAAATTATTATAACTTGATTATTAAAGCTAATTATTTAAAAGCTATCATTTAAAAAATAATTTTTAAATAGTGCTTGAAAGGGATAAACTCAAACCAAAAATTGCTACAGAAGAATATCTAAAATTAGTTGCGAAAGAGACTGAAAGAATTGTTTCATTATTTAGAGAGGAATCATCATGTGAAATCAAAAAATGCGAAATATGTAGTTCCAACAAGTTTAAAAAAGAGTTTTCTAAACTTGGTTTTACACATGTGAAATGTTTGAATTGTGGCTTTATTTTTGTTAATCCCAAACCAACCCCAAAATTATTAAAGTATTATTATGAAAATTCAATTTCATCCAAGTTCTTTCAGCAACATATTATTGAACCCACGAGGGAATATAGATTAAAAAATATTGCCAAGCCAAGATCAGAATGGTTGAATTCTTTCTTCAAGCAACCAGGCAAGTATTTAGATGTAGGTTGCTCTACTGGGATGATTATCGAATCAATGGAAAATTTAAATTGGATATGCCAAGGATCTGAGTTTAGTCTAGATGCGATTAAAATAGCTAAGCTCCATGGTCTAAACGTAAGTAATTCAGATTTAAATGATGAAGATATTTTTGAAAAAGGCAGTTTTGACTTAATTACTCTTTTTGAAGTGCTTGAACATGTAAGTGACATTAGTGACCTAATTACAAATATAAGAAGTTTATTAAAAAAAGAAGGCCTTCTTATCATAACTGTCCCGAACATTAACGGAATTGAATTTAAATTTATCAAAGAAAATCATACGAATATTATTCCTCCTGCACATATAAATTACTTTAGTCAAAAATCTTTTCAAATTATTGCAGAAAAATTTAAATTTAAGATTGAAAAAATCTCAACTCCTGGAAAACTTGATGTCTCAAATATTCTTGATGCCATTAATAAAAAAAGAATTGATAATAAAAAAGAAGAAATTTTTATAGAATTAATTAAAAGATGCGAAGGGAATGAAATACTTATGAATAAGCTTCAAGAAATAATTTCTAGTTCTGGATTTAGTGGACACATGGCAGTAGTTTTTAAGAAAATTTAGTCTGAAATTAATTTAAATAAAATATTCTAATTTCTATTGATATTTGTCCATTTTATTTACCAAAAATCCCAAAAATTTTCTTGATATATTTTTATTAATTAAGATGGAATACTATATAATTTTTCGATAAGACTTTAGCAAATTTTTTATAAATTAATAAGAAATTTTGTTCGCAAGAAAAACAAATTTTTTTTAAATAATTTTTTTAATTTTCTTCGCTATTTCCATATCAAGTTAATCAATATTAAATTTTGGACAATTCTCATAGTTTATTAAAATTGACCAAATTAGATACCATGAAGATTTGCTATAGTATGACACAAAATCGCTGAACTCATCTGCAGCAGAATCGTCGGCGGAATCTGATATTACCCTTATTATTACCCAAGGAATATTCTCTTGATAAGAAACTTGAGCAACTGCTGCTCCCTCCATCTCCACAGCTTTTAAATCAGGTAACAAACTTTTTAATTTCTTTATATCTTTACTATTAGACAAGAATTTATCTCCAGTTCCTACTAATCCTCTATGAAGATTTCTAAAGTTAGTTAATTGTGTTGAATTTAAATTATTACTGATTGAATTAAAAATCCATTTGAACCAGGATTTTTCAGGAGACAAAACATCTTTTTTTAAACTTGGTATGTGGAATCTCTTAAAAATTGGTCTTGGATCTAGATCATGCTGAATAACTTGATCAGGAATAACAATGTCCCATTGACCTAATTCAGGACTTAGTGAACCAGCGACACCCGTAAATAAAATTAAATCTACATTAGTGTTAAGGTATCGAGTTGCTATCAATCTTGTGGCAGCCCTAGCAGAACTAACTTTTCCCCAGCCACTCCATGCAATACTTACATATATACTTTTATTTTGATTTTCCTTAATAATTAATTCACCAGAAATTATTGATAAATCTCCATATACTGCTGTATTTATATTATTAAGATGATCTTCGAATTCCCCAATTTCTTCTTTCATGGCTCCTAGAATGCCAATATGAAGAATTTCATGGAATTTATTACCCAAATCTCTAGAATTCATTTACTCCTACAATGCTACAAGAAGAAATAAAAAAAACAATTAAAGATTACCCAAATTTCCCGAAAGATGGAATTATTTTCAAAGACATACTACCTATATTTGAAAATCCACAACTTTTTCAAAAAGTAATAATTTCAATATCTAAAAATCAAATTTTCGAAGAAGCTGACGCAATCATAGCAATTGATGCAAGGGGATTTCTTCTAGGTTCAGCTATTGCATTTAAAACTTTTAAGCCTCTTATTTTAGCAAGAAAGCCTGGCAAATTACCAGGAGATTTAATTACTGGAGAATATCAATTGGAATATGGCCAAAATTCATTATCGATTCAAAAAAAAGCAATAAGAAATTTGAATAAATTTGTTATCGTTGACGATTTATTGGCGACTGGGGGAACTGTAAGTTGTGTGAGTGATCTTTTAACAAAAAACAAAAAAACTATTTTAGGTTTAAGTGTTTTAGTTGAATTGAATTTCCTAAAAGGAAGAAATAAACTTAATTTCCCAGTAGATTCCCTAGTAAGTTTTGATTAAGTATTAAAGGTTGACATCAAATTTTTAATAAAATATTATCTTTATTAAGAAAGGATTTTTAAATGTGAAAGTAGACCCAAATGTTGGAAGAAAAAATAGATTAATAAAAAAGAATGAATCAAATTTATTTGATAAAAGTAATTTTTTACCCTCAATTATAGAGTTTAGTTCATCTGGTTTATGTAACAGAAAATGTCCTTTCTGTCCTAGATCTTCTCCAACTTATGAACATATCAATCAACATTTAAGTCATGCTCATATCGAAAAAATTACAAATGAACTATCAATCTACAAAAAACCTTTTTACTTTATATTTTCGGGATTCGCAGAGCCATTATTAACAAAACATTTAGAAGATCTAATTAATATCATAAGAACAAAGCTTAAAAGCTCTACTATAGAAATAAATACCAATACTGATTTACTAACACCGAAAAGAATACGATCATTATTTAAAAGTGGATTATCTTCTATAAGATGTAGCATTTATGATAATGAAGAAAGACTAAAAGAAGTTGGTAAGATGCTAGAAAATTGCAATATTGATAAGTCTTTTTATTCTCTTAGACCAAGATATTTTAAAAAGGAAAATGATGGAGATAAAGCTCTCAATGAATTTGGTATAAATCTCTCAAATAGAGCAGGCATGATGGAAAACGCTTTATATTCAATTCCTACTCTTAAAGACCCTTTAAAAAATCCTTGTTACTATCCTTTTTACAACATATTTATGGACTATAACGGTGATTACTTAATATGCCCACATGATTGGGGTAAAGGTGAACTGTTAGGTAATGCAGATTACTCTAATATTGTTGATGATATTTGGCTTTCAGAAAGAGCTAATATAATAAGAAAAAATCTCTTGAAATCTAAAAGAGGCATATCCGAAGCTTGTAAGAAATGTGATGTAGAGGGTACCTTTATGGGATTAGAGGAAGCAAATCAATGGAAAAAACTTTGGGATTCATAAAAAAAACTCTTATAGTCGGAGTTAACTCCGAAATCGGTAAGACATTACTTGATATTTACTTCCAAAAAAATTATGAGTGCATAGGTACCTTCAACAAACACGTACCAAGCAATGAGATTAAAAATAAATGTATTGATTTATTGGAATGTGATTTAAGAACTAATAGTGGAATTAAAAATTTATTAAACTTTTCAGAACAATATCAACCTCATAATATTATTTATTTACCTGGTTATGTAGATGAAAAGAATCTTGCTAATAACAGTCTTGATTCAATTCAAAACTCATTTAATGCCAATATTTTTGCATTTTGGCTCCTCATATCTAAAACTTCCCATTACATGAAAAAAAATAATTATGGAAGATTCCTCTCATTGTCATCCATAGGCTCAAAATTTGGTGGAGGCACAAATAGATTTAACTATACTACGAGTAAAAAACTATTAGAGTTCTTTCCAAAGGACTTTAAAGACCTTGCAAAAGATAATATTTTTGTAAACAACATTATCTGTGGAGTTACAGACACTCCAATACTAAGAAAGAAAAAATTCGAAAGTATTGATAAAAGAGTTAATCTTATTCCTATTGGAAGACTTGCTAGACCATCAGAGATTGCTATCAGCTGCTTTAATATTTGTTCAGAAAATAATACTTTCCAAACTCTTTCTAATGTTACTATTGCTGGTGGTGAATAACTTAATAATTATTAGTAGAAGATATTGCAATTGAATTTATAAAATTTTTTGGAATCTCCTCCAAATTAAATCAGTGAAACTATATTATTGGGCTTGTATAGTATTAATAATTCATCAATATTTTAAATTTAATCTAATGATAAGAAATTATCAAATCAAGAGAATTTCTTTACATGATTAAATAAAATCAATATTAATTGATTTATATAATTACAAACATTTATTAGAAA
>MDTE01175391.1_pt1 | contig 17643 bp, 14 predicted proteins | sample 811231 | NCBI WGS metagenome assembly MDTE01 (sample SAMN05326651, study PRJNA326480) | marine metagenome | isolation source: seawater | place: Indian Ocean: Red Sea | collected 2010
CAATTATTTGGAAGATTTAGGAGTATTTACAGTTATAAACCCAGGTGTACCTGATGGATTTTCAGTAGACTCTATAGGCAACATTTATACTAGTTCTTGGGACTCAATACAAATAATCTCTCCATCAGGTGAAAATATTGGAAAAATTGAGATTCCCGAAAAAGTTTCAAATTGCTGTTTTGGAGGATCTGATAAAAAAACTCTGTATATTACTGCCAGTTCTCGTTTATACTCCATTAGACTGAAAATTAATGGAATATAATTAAAATACAAAATAAGATACAACTTTAATATTTCAATGAAAAAAAATATAAAAATGGATTTTGATCAAATTTGTATAAATACAATTAGATTTTTGTGTGCTGATTCTGTAGAAAAAGCAAAATCTGGACATCCTGGAGCTCCAATGGGATTGTCTCCACTAATGTATGTTCTATGGAAAAATCATTTAAAATTTAATCCAGAAAATCCAGAATGGTTCAATAGAGATAGATTTATATTATCTGCAGGACATGCATCAATACTTTTATATTCTATGCTTCATCTTTCTGGATATGATTTATCCTTAGATGATTTAAAATCTTTTAGACAATTACACAGTAAAACTCCTGGTCACCCAGAATTCGGAGTCACTAAGGGGGTAGAAGCCACTACAGGCCCGCTTGGTCAAGGTTTCGCTAATGGAATTGGTATAGCTATAGCAGAAAAGATATTATCAACCAAATTTAATCGTCCGAATTTTAAACTTGTAGATCATTATACTTACTCTGTTGTTTCAGATGGAGACTTAATGGAAGGTATTACATCTGAAGCAGGATCCTTAGCTGGAACTCTTAAATTAGGAAAAATAATCTATATCTATGACAAAAATAACATTTCTATTGATGGATCTACTGATTTAACTTTCAAAGAAGATGTTGCTACTAGATTTTTGGCTTACGGATGGGATGTACAAAAAAATATTGATGCAAACAATATTGAAGAAATAGATAAATCAATAGAAAACGCAAAGAAAACAATTAATAAACCTTCCCTGATTATCATCAACAGTCAAATAGGTTTCGGAAGTCCTAATAAAGCAGGAAAGGAATCATCACATGGAGAACCTTTAGGGGAAGAAGAAGTAGAATTAACTAGAAAAAACTTAAAATGGAAATATAAACCTTTTGAAATACCTGAACAACTAGATGATTTTAAAAACTCCTGTATTAAAAATGGAGACAAGGAAGAATCTGAGTGGGAAGAGATTCTAAAAAAATTTCAAATGAATTTTCCTATAGAATTCAAAGAATTTAAAAATATTATTAGTAACAATTTTTCTGAAAACTGGGATTCTTTATTAAAAGAAGAATTCAAAAAAGATATAAAAGAAATTGCTACGCGAAGTGCATCTTCAGTAGCTATCAATGCAATATCGGAAAAAACACCAAATTTTGTTGGAGGATCAGCAGATCTAGCAGCATCAAATAAAACTACTATGAAAAATAGAACAATATTTCAACCTGATTCATCCACTGGGACTAATCTTTATTTTGGAATAAGAGAACATGCAATGGGAGCAATAGTATCAGGAATATCTTTACATAAGGGCTTTATACCATTCGCAGCCACTTTTCTAGTCTTCTCTGATTATATGAGACCTGCAATAAGATTAGCAGCGTTAAGCCAACTTCATGTTATTTATGTTTTTACCCATGATTCTATAGGTTTAGGTGAAGATGGTCCTACTCATCAACCAATATCTCATTTATTATCTTTGAGATCAATTCCTAACCTTACTGTAATAAGACCTGCTGACTATAAAGAAACTCTATCTTCTTGGCATTTAGCAATGAAAAGAAATACTGGCCCTACTGCTTTAATACTAACTCGACAAGATGTACCTTCGATTTCTAAATATATGGAGTTAGATAGTAAACAAGGTCCTTATTCTGGAGGATATACAGTTTATCAAAAAGATAAAAATGTCCCTCCAGAATTAATCATCATATCCACAGGTTCTGAAGTATCTCTATCTGTAAGATCAGCAATTAAAATGTCTGATTTAGATATAAATATACGAGTTGTTTCAATGCCTTCTTGGGAAATATTTTTAGAACAACCTAAATCTTATCAAAATTCTGTTTTACCTAATAATGTAAAAAAGAGAATTTCTGTAGAAGCTGGATCCACAATTGGATGGGATAGATTTGTAGGGTCAGAGGGAAAAATTATTGGAATTGATAGATTCGGTTTTTCTGCCCCTGGAAAAATTGTTATGGACGAACTAGGCTTTTCAGAAGAAAATATAATTAATGTTTGTAAATCAATCTTGTAGAAATTAATTATGAATATAGCTTTTGGAACTGATCACGGGGGCTTTAGCCTCAAAAATTCAATCATTGAGAAATTAAATGAATTAAATGTAAATATCATGGATATGGGATCTTATACCATTGATAATGAAGATGATTATCCTGATATAGTTGAACCTGTAGCAAAAGCAGTTTCCTCAGGAAAAGCAGATAGGGGAATTCTTCTGTGTGGAAGTGGTATTGGAGCATCTATTACCGCTAATAAATTCCCTAGAGTAAGAGCATCAGTATGCCATGATTTTTATTCTGCTCAGCAAGGAGTTGAGCATGATGACATGAATATAATTTGTATTGGAGCTAGAGTAATAAATGAAGAAAAAGCAGTAAAAATAATCGAACTGTTTTTATCAGCAAAATTCAATTTAAAAGAAGAAAAATATAAAAGAAGATTAAATAAATTAATAAATATAGAGAAAAAATATAAATAGAAATTGATTAACAAAAAAAACGCTTCAAATTTAATAAAACAAATAAATGAACTAGGTCAATCTATTTGGTTGGATTCATTATCAAGAGAGATGATAAATTCTGGAGAATTAAATAATCTTATCTCTACAGGAATTTCTGGAATCACATCAAATCCTACAATTTTTGAAAAAGCAATTTCATCAAGTAATTCATATGATTCTCAAATAAAACAATTAATTAATAAAGGACAAGAAGAATCAGCAGATATTTTCAATCATTTAGCTATTGAAGATATCAAAAATGCTTGTGATCTTTTAATGCCAACTTACATAAAATCAGAGAAAAAAGATGGATTCGTTAGTATAGAAGTAAACCCACAATTAGCTTTTAATTCAGAAAAAAGCATAGAAGAAGGTACTGAATTATTTACTAAAATTTCTCGTCGAAATGTCATGATAAAAATTCCTGGAACTCGAGAAGGAATGAATGCTATAAAAACATTAATTTCTAAAGGAATAAACGTAAATGTAACATTACTATTTAGTAGAAAAATGTATAATTATGCAGCGAAAGCTTACATTCAGGGACTACAAATTAGAAAAGAAAATGGCTTTAGTGACCTTGATAATATCTCTTCAGTGGCATCATTTTTTATAAGTAGAATCGATACAAAAGTAGATCAACTACTAGATAAAAAATCAGATCTTAGAGGAAAGGTTGCTATAGCAAATGCGAAATTAGCATATCAAGACTATTTAAAAAATTTTAACTCTAAGGAATTCAAAGATTTATCTAGTTTTGGAGCTAATGTACAAAAATTATTATGGGCATCAACAAGTGTAAAAGATCCCACTTTAAGAGATGTAATGTACGTAGAAAACTTGATAGGTAAAAACACAGTAAATACTTTACCTTTAGATACAATTTTTTCTCTAATAGACCATGGAATAGTTAAAAATACAATAGAAAAAAATCTTACTGAATCTTCGAAAATCATTAAATCTTTGAGAGAACTAAATATTAACTTAGAAGACATCACTTCAAAATTACTTCAAGATGGAGTAATTCAATTTGAAGATTCCTACAAATCATTGATTAATGGATTAGAGGATAAATTCTTTGCCAACAAAAAATGATGATTTATCAAAAATAAATCAAAACCTTTATAACTTTTCATTTCTTTCAAAAGAAGAAATTATACAGTGTTCTAAGATAATTAATTCCCTAATAAAAAATAAAATTCTTGAAAATTTATTTAATGCAAATTTAAATATTTGGAAATCCAATAAAATCACAGCAGATAGATTTGGATGGATAAATTTTCAAAAACATATTCCTAAAATCCTAGACGAGGGATCCAATTTACTCGATGAACTATTTAAAGAAGAATTTAAACAAGTAGTACTAATTGGAATAGGAGGAAGTTCTCAATCTGCTAAAATATTTAATTCATTTAAAAACAAAAACAATAAATCTTTAGAACTTCATGTTTTAGATTCAATTCATGAAAAAAATGTAAAGATTTTATTCGAAAAACTTGATTTAAGAAAAACCATTTTTATTATTTCAAGTAAATCAGGTTCTACTTTAGAAACTAATTATTTATTTAATTATTTTCAAAAAAAATTATTTGAAAACAAAATTAATAATATAGGTAACCACTTTGTAGCTATTACAGATAAAAATTCTCCATTACACCAAATAGCCTTAAAACAACAATTCAGATATATTTTTTCATCACCTAAAGATATAGGAGGAAGATTTTCATTTACTACACATTTTGGTTTAATCCCAGGACTAATTTGTGGTTTTGATGTTGAAAAAAACTTAAAAATATTAAAAAAAAGATCTAAGGTTTTTAAAAATAATTCTGAAAGTAATCCAGTCTTAATATTAGCCGTATTGCTATATATATATCATCAAAAAGGTATTAATCAATTAATAGTTACTTATAATACCAAAATAAAATATTTTGCCACTTGGTTAGAACAACTTATAGCAGAATCTAATGGAAAAGAATTAAAAGGATTAATTCCTATTTTAAAATCAGAAAATCAACAAAAAAATCTTATTTCTAATAATAAAAAATATGCTGTTTTAGATTATCAACTAGACCCTAAAAATGAAGATTATTTCATTAAACAAAATGTTCCTTATTTCAAATCTGAGATTATTTCTGAAAAAAATATTCTAAGTGAAATGTTCAAATGGCAATTAGTAATTACCATACTTTGTTATCTGATAAAAATAGACCCTTTTAATGAACCTGATGTGAATGAATCTAAGATTTTAACTTTAGATGTTTTAAAAGAAAGAAAAAAAATTCCTAAAAGATCAAAAGAAACTACAGAGATAACTATTACAAAATTACTTGATCAATTAAATGAAAATACCCCTTTAGCAATTAATGTTTATTTACCAGAATTTTATTCATTAAATAAAAAACTAGAGGAATTATCGAACCTCATTACCCAAAAAACATCTTGTTTAACATTCATTGGATATGGACCTAGATATTTACATTCTACTGGACAGATTCAAAAAGGTGGGTCGAAAAATATAAAAACACTATTCATTGTAGAAAATAAGATAATTAATAAAATGAATTCAAAAGAAGAAAAACAATTAAACAATTTATTCTATGTTCAACCAGAAATAGATATTCTTTCATTAAAAAAATTAGGAAGAAGAGCATCAGTTATAGATATAAACACAGATTATGAAAATGAGTTAGATAAAATAATAAAAATTGTGAAAAATTTTGAATATAATGTTAAAACATGAATAATTTGAACAAAAAAATCGTGATTTCTACTACTCCTTTAAATCATAGCATTAACAATAAAAAAATCGATACTACTTTAACAGATACATCTTTACATTTAGAGATTAAAAAAAACTCTGAAAATTCAAACAAAATTTTCAACTCACTTCTAAATTCATTTGAATTAGGCGCTGACCCTAAAAGATTCATTGTCTCATCTGAAATTCTTAATGGTGAAAGTACATTATTAAGAACTAAAAATGCATTCTTAGAAAATATTAGTCAATTAGATTGGATAACAGATTTTCAATCTGAACATGATCCTTTTCCTATTGATAAATGTGGTGATGCTTTAAGAATTGGATCAGATAGAATTGGAATCACTATTCTTTATAATCCTCAAATTCAATATAAAAATTCTCTTCGAAGTTATACTATTGAATCTATTAATGATGCCATGAAAATCACTAATCAAAAATTAACAGTTTATCTAAAAATTATCAATCAAGAATCTCCAAAAAATAATGACTTATTGTTATTAGAATCAATACGACAATTACAAGACGAACATTTGAATCCTGATTCATGGATTTTTGAATTAAATGGTAATGAAAACATTGCTTCATTAATTTCATCACAAGCTCAAATAGATGAAAGATTAAACACATCAGTAATTTTAAAAATTAATAATTTAGAAGAAATACAAAAAAAAATAGAAATTATAGCATCTACAATTGGAATACAAGGATTATTATTAGATTTCGCAATATGGGAAAATTTTCTAAGGAAACTTGAAAGCAATTTTGATTCTAAAAATTCTGAACATATTATCGGAAATAAAATTTTAGAGATTATAAAAAGATTAGATTATATTAATACTTCAATGAATTTATATTAGTCTGAATTTAATTAAGGAGAAAATATGCAAATAGGAATAATAGGTGTAGGTAAAATGGGTAGCGGATTAATATCTAGATTAATATCAGATAATCATCAAGTTGTTGCTTTTGATCAAGATCCCCAAACAGTAGAAAAATTTAAAGATAATAACGTAATTATTACTACAAATTTAGATTCATTTGTGAAAAAACTAAAATCTATTTCAAATAATACCAATTTACTTATTTGGGTAATGGTTCCATCAGGAGATCCAACTGAAGTAACTCTTAACAAATTAAAACATTTGATTTCTAAGGGAGACACCATAATAGATGGTGGAAATTCCTATTATAAAGACTCTATAAGAAGATATAAAATGTTCAAATCACTTGATATTAACTTTCTAGATGTTGGTACAAGCGGTGGAATTTGGGGACCTAAAAATGGATATTGTTTAATGATTGGAGGCGATAGTAAACCTTACCAAGATGCAGAACCTATATTTAAATCTTTATCTTCTAATGAACAACAAGCAGAAACCTTTCTGGTAGGACCAAGTGGCTCTGGACATTTTGTTAAGATGATTCATAATGGAATTGAATATGGTATGATGCAATCTTTAGCTGAAGGATTTGAATTATTAAAAGAAAAGAAAGAATTCGATTATGATTTATCTTTAATCGCTCAAATTTGGGAACATGGAAGTGTTGTAAGATCATGGCTATTAGATCTTACTAAGATAGCTCTAAGAAATGATCCTGATTTAAAAAATTTGACTCCATATGTAGAAGACTCTGGAGAAGGAAGATGGACTGTTAAAGAAGCTATAGATTTAGGTGTACCTGCTCCAAGTATTACTTCATCAATTTTTACAAGATTTGCTTCAAGAGAAAAAAATTCATTTAGCTTAAAAGTTCTTGCAGCACTAAGACAACAATTCGGTGGACATTCAATTAAAAAAAATAATTAAAATAATTTTTCATACAAATCTTTTTGACGTTCCATGCCTTCTCTTAGTAAAGAAGATTTACTAGAATCTGGAAAATATTTTTTTACTATATTCACTGGAACATCATTCCATGAATCCCAAATACCAAGTGATTTTAATGCTAATATAGAAGTTCCTCTACAAGTATCTTCAGAAATGTTAGAAATATTAATAGGAATTTGTAATACATCTGTCATTAATTGTAACCAATATTCAGAAGATTGAATTGCACCTCCTGAAGCAAAAATTTCAGAATTATCATCTAATGATGGTAATAACTTGTCTGCTACTATGCCAAATCGATAAGAAATAGCTTCTAAACAAGCCTGATATATATCAAATTTAGAAGTAGACAACCCCATTCCTGAAATTAAAAAAGATCCATCGAAAGACCATCCCAAACTTCTTTCTCCAGCAATAAATGGTAATACATTTAAACCATGATTATTATAAGAAACATTTTGAAGATATTCTTCAATTTTATTTTGATTGGGTAATGATAAATTATTTTTCAACCACATTAACACATTACCTCCCTCGCTAAATGAACCTCCTAACAATGTATTTTCTTTTCCTAGATTATATGCCCACAAACCTTTTGGAATTTTTTTGTTAAAGTTTTCTAACAAAACTCTCATAGCTCCAGTTGTACCTATAGACAAAGAAATTCTATTTTGAGTAGTGCAACCTGATCCTATATGTACTGCCGCTCCATCTCCAACTGGGAGAAAAAAAGGAATGTCTTTTAAAATATTCCATCTTTTTGAATAATTATCAGATAATCTAACTACATAAGAAGAAAAAGGTTCTAGCTTTGGTAATTTGTTTTTATTCACACCTATATGACGTAATAATTCTTCATCCCATTCAAATTTATATCTATTAAATAATCCACTCCAAGAAGCTATAGAATAACTAGATGGAACATCTTGGTTAGAAAACCATCTATAATATAAATATGTAGAAAAATCACACCAATATTCTATATTTTTATAAAGATTTGGAAATACAGAATTTATCCAACGTACTTTTGATGGAACATATGCCGTATGTATAGGACAACCTGTTCTATTGTATACTTCTTCTAAATCGATTTCCCTTTTAATCATTTCCATCTGAGATTTTGATCTAGTATCAGCATAGGTGAAAACATTAGTTAATGGTTTTCTGTTTTTATCTAAACCTATAAAAGTACTTGCCATTGAATCTACAGCAACAGCAACAATTTCATATTTCCTTTCTGAATTTAATAAAATTTTATCTATATTTTTTTCAATTAAATTAGATAAAATTTCTGGATCAAATTCATTTTTACCATCTTTATCTATGATCAATGTATGAGGAAATTTAAATTGAAAATCTTGAATGGGATCAGCTTTTGTATCAAAAAGAGCTATTTTTAAAAAAGTTGTTCCTATATCAATAACTAAGATTACAGCTTTCCTATTATTAGAAAAATTCATATTAAAAAACAATTTTAAATAAATATGTAGAGAATTTGGTTATATTCATGTTATTTTAAAAATATGAATATAGGAATAGTGCAAGAAGAAAGAAAGAATGAATCAAGAGTATCAATAATCCCAGAAACAATTTTAAAATTCCCAAAACATAATTTTTCTATTGTCAAAGATGCTGGTCTTAAATCAGGATTCTATGATCAAGAATATAAAAATTCAGGTGCTAGAATTGTTGAGAATAATCAAGAATTAATTTCACAAAATGAATTAATTATAAGTGTTAATGCTCTAGATAGTGATTACTATAAAAATTTTCTTCAAAATTCAATATTAATTTCAAACTTTGAAACTTTTATTAACACTGATTCGATTAAGAATCTAATAGAAAACAATATAACTAGTCTTGCATTAGAAAGAATTCCTCGAATTGCGAGAGCTCAATCTATGGATGTCTTATCTTCACAAGCTTCTGTTAGTGGGTACAAATCAGTTTTAATCGCTGCATCTAAATTAAATAAATACTTTCCGATGCTAATGACAGCTGCTGGGACAATCCCTCCAGCAAAAGTATTAATATTAGGTGCTGGAGTAGCAGGTCTTCAAGCTATAGCAACAGCAAAAAGACTAGGTGCATCTGTAACAGCTTTTGATGTGAGAAAAGAAGTGAAAGAACAGGTAGAGAGTTTAGGCGCAAAATTCTTGGCAATGGATACTTTAGAAGATTCTCAAGAAAAAAGTGGCTATGCTAAAGAATTATCTACTGATGAGACAAAATCTACATCTGATTTTTTATATTCATCTATTATTCAATCAGATTGTGTTATTACAACAGCAATGATTCCAGGTAAAAAAAGTCCAATTTTAATTAATAAAAAATCTGTAGAAAACATGAAAAAAGGAAGCGTTATTATTGATCTAGCAGCAGAAAGAGGAGGAAATTGTGAACTTACTAAACAAAATAAAACAATAATTCATAATGAAATATATATTATAGGAACGTTAAATATACCAAGTACTATGCCCTATCATGCTAGTCAATTATTATCTAAAAACATGGAATCATTATTGAATCTTCTTCTTGAAAATGAAAATATTAATTTGAATTTCGAAGACGAAATAATTCATGAGCTTTGTTTAACTCATGATCATGAAGATAGACATAATTTATTAACAAAAAAAAGGAATTAAAAAATTTATGGAAAGTTTATTAATACTATTAATGATTTTTATTTTATCTTTGTTTTTAGGTTATGAATTAATCACCAAAGTCCCTCCTACTCTTCATACTCCTTTAATGTCAGGAAGTAACGCTATTTCAGGGATAGTAATAATTGGAGCAATTGTGATTTTAAAAAACGGTGATGGAAGAATAATGGAGATTATAAGTTTAATAGCTTTAATCTTATCAACTATTAATGTTATAGGTGGTTTTTTAGTCACAGATAGAATGTTAAGCATGTTTAAGAAAAATAATACAGAAAAATAGAATGATAAACTCAAACATAATCACATTAATTTATATAATTTCTTCCGTATTATTTATTTTAGGAATGAAAAGACTTAATTCTCCTAAAACTGCTAGATCAGGAAATCTTATTTCTTCTTTAGCAATGTTTATAGCAATTTTAGTAACCATTTTAGATAATTCAACACTGAAAATATCTTGGATAATTATAGGGCTAATAATTGGATCAAGTATTGGAATATCCATGGCTAAACTAGTCAAAATGACTGCTATGCCACAAATGGTAGCTTTATTTAACGGCTTTGGAGGATTAGCTTCAGCATTAGTATCATCACAAGAATTCACAAGAATATTCAATATCGGAAATCATACAATTTATTCAGTAAGTACAATTATAATAAGTATTATAGTAGGAACTATCACTTTTACAGGAAGCATTATAGCTTTTCTAAAACTACAAGAACTCATAACTACAAATCCAATATTAATCCCCTTAAGAAATATATTGAATTTATTTTTACTCTTAATAACTATTTCTATAGGAATTTTAATTTTGATCACTGGAAATCATTTACTAATTTATTACCTAATAGCATTAGGTTTAATAGTAGGAATATTAATAGTAATCCCTATTGGAGGAGCAGATATGCCAGTAGTCATAGCTCTTTTAAACTCATATTCTGGTATAGCTGCAGCATTTGCAGGATTTGCTTTAAATAATACTATTTTAATTATTTGTGGATCTTTAGTAGGAGCATCTGGATTAATTTTAACTAAGATCATGACTAAGGCTATGAATAGATCTATGCTAAACGTAATCACCGGAGGATTTGGCCAACAAAATATCAATATTAATAAGGATATTTCTAAACATTCAAAACCATTTAAATCTATTGACACAGAAAGCACTTCAATTCTTCTAAAATATTCAGAAAATATAATTATTGTTCCAGGATATGGTTTAGCTGTAGCTCAAGCACAACACAGTATCAAAGATCTATCAGATATTCTTGAATCTAAAGGTTGCAACATTAAATACGCTATACATCCTGTAGCAGGAAGAATGCCTGGTCATATGAATGTTCTATTAGCAGAAGCAAACATCCCTTACGATCAATTATATGATTTAGAGCAAATAAATGATCAATTTATCACTGCAGATGTAGCTATAGTTATTGGTGCTAATGATGTTACCAATCCTGAAGCAAGGAATAATAGAAACAGCCCAATTTATGGAATGCCAATCCTTAATGTAGATAAAGCAAAAAATATAATCGTTTTAAAGAGATCTATGAGCACTGGATTTTCAGGAATAGACAATGAACTTTTTTACCAAGAAAAAACATCAATGCTATTCGGAGATGCAAAAAAATCATTAGAAGCTATTAATAAAGAACTTAAATTAGACTAATTTAAGAATCTCTCCATCCAAGTCCAGGTTGATCTAATAATTCTTGAGTTTCAGATATATCTAGCTTACCCCATTTTAGTTTTGGGTTAGCCTGAGGTATAGAATCAATCAATAATTGAGTGTATGGATGTTTTGGATTCTTTATTACAACTTCTACAGGACCTGCTTCTTTGAGAACACCTTTATATAAAATCATTATTTCATCACTAATTTGATAAGCAGTAGTTAAATCATGAGTAACATAAATAACAGAAATACCTAAATCTTTATTCAATTTTTTAACAGAATCTAATATTGTTGCTCTGAGAGAAGCATCAACAGCTGAAACAGGCTCATCAGCTAAAATAATTCTTGGTTGAAGTAATAAAGCTCTAGCAACCATAACTCTTTGTCTTTGACCACCACTTAGTTGATGAGGCAATCTTCCTAAAGTTTCTGATGGAACTAATCCTACAAGCTCTAAAGCTTTTTCAACCATTTTTCTTGCTTCTTCACCTTTAGAAGCTAATTTAAAATTTTTAATTGGGCTGTATAAAACATGATCTACCTTATAAAAAGGATTATATGAACCATAAGGATCTTGGAAAATTGGTTGAACTTCTCTTCTAAAATCTCGTTTTTCTTTTCCCTTCATATCCTTTAAATTTTTTCCTAAATATTCCACAGAACCTTTATTAGGATTAATTAATCCAAGTAATAACCTAGCCAATGTAGTCTTTCCACTACCTGATTCCCCTGCTACAGCAATAATTTTTGGGTTTTCTACTTCAAGATTCAAAGAAATATCATTAACAGCAATCAATTCTTCTTCTTTGGAAAAAATTCCTCCTCCAAAAGATTTTGTTACATTCTTTGCTTGTAAAAGTGATGACATTTTAATTCCTCATTTTCCTATATCAGAACAAACTTCACATTCTGAAATCCAATGATCTTTACTAATTTCTTTCCAAGGTGGAGTATTTTTATTTTCTCTTCCAAATCGGGTACAAAAAGTACATCCTGGAGGCAAATTCAATAAAGGAGGAGGCAAACCAGGAATTCCTACAAAATCTTCCTTATTTTCTAGAGTAGGCAGACTTCTAATCAACAATCTAGTGTATGGATGTAAAGGTTTTTCAAAAACAGAATTCACAGGACCTAATTCAACCATTCTTCCTGCATACATAACACCAACAAAATCAGCAAATTGTGCTACTAATCCCATATCATGACCTACTAAGACTATTGATGCTTCCAATCCTTCCTGTAGTCTTCCCAAAGTCTGCATCACAGTTCTCTGTACAACTACGTCCAAAGCACTAGTAGGTTCATCAGCAACTATTACTTTTGGATCCATCGAAGTAGCTATTGCTATTGCTACCCTTTGTTTCATTCCACCACTTAATTCATGTGGATACATGTCAGCAACTGATGGAAGAAGCTCTACTGCAGATAATAGTTCATTTACCTTAGAGAATTGCTCATCTTTTGTAATTTTCTTAGAACCAAAAACTTGATGATCAAACAATCCATCTAATATTTGATCTTTAATTTTCAGGACAGGATTAAGAGAATTCATTGCACCTTGAGGGACTAAAGAAATTTTAGACAATCTAGCTAATCTCATTTCTTCTACATCTAAATCTAGAATATCCTCTTCATCTAAAAATATATTTCCACCAGCAATTCTACCTGGAGCTCTAGTAAGTCTCATCAAAGCCATTGACAGTGTACTTTTACCACTACCTGATTCTCCCACAAGAGCTAACCTTTTTCCTTGAGGTAATGAGAATGATATTCCATCTACAGCTTTAACGACACCTTCAGGAGTATCATAATAAACTTGTAAGTCCTTAACTCGTAAACCTTTAAAACTAGAAGAAGTCACACTCTTTTCCTCAATCTTGGATTAGACCATTCATCTAATCCAGCTGTAATTAAAAATAATCCAACGAAAATCATCGCCAAAACAAGAATAGGGGGACCGAACCACCACCACATTCCATGAAGAATAGAAGAAAATTGAATATTCCAATAAATAGTCATTCCCAAAGTAGGAGAATCAAATGGACCTAAGCCTAATGCTTCCAAACCAACAGATGCTAATATTGCAGAAGCAACAGAACCTACAAAACTAGCTCCAATATATGGAGCTAAATTAGGTAACATTTCTTTAAACATTATGGATGTAGCACCTGTACCAGAAAGTCTTGCAATTTCTACATATAACTGTTCACGCATTACAAGAACTTGAGATCTTATAGTTCTTGCTGGCCATACCCAAGCAACAGCTGAAACAGCTAAACCCATTTGAACAACAGATAAGCCTGATTGTAAATTTACCGCAATTAGAATTAGTATAAGAATTCCTGGTATGGTTAAACCTACATCAACCACAGTTCTAATAATATTATCAACCCAACCTCCAAAATATGCAGCTACAAAGGCCAATATTGTTCCAACAGCTATACCAATGATTCCTGCTATCAAACCTATTTGAATTGTTAAAGGAACACCAACTATCATCACAGCCATTACATCTCTACCTTGCCTATCTGTTCCCAGAGGATAACCATCTTTTCCTTTTTTGGAATCATATTCAAAAGGTGCTAAATCTGTACCTGCTTTAAGAGGTCTAAACCTTTCAGTTTCATATACGGCATAACCTATTACTACGAATAAAAATAAAGCTAGTAAAAGACTTATACCTACACCTAGAGAAGGATTTCTTCTTACATACCTTAAAAAATTAAATAACCGTTTTTTTGATCTTTCTTTCAAACTTATTTCTTGATATACAGAACTAGTCATAATTATCCTTTCTTGTAACTTACTCTAGGGTCTAATAAAGGATAAGCTATATCTATTAAAAAAGTAGCAAGACCTAAAGACACTATAACAATAAAAATTAATCCTCTAATTACAAAGAAATCATTAAGTCTGATAGCTTGATAAAGAGTATTACCTAAACCAGGATATCTAAATATTACTTCTACTAATACAGATCCTGTGAACACTGTTCCTAAAGATAAAGCTAAGGCAGTTGTTTGAGGTAGTATTGCATTTCTAACAGCATAATTAAAAAACATTCTTATGCCTTTTAATCCTTTAGCCTCAGCTTGAATCATAAAATCTTCTCCTTGGGTTGTAATCATCATACCTCTCATTCCCAATGCCCAAAAACCTAAAGATGCTAGTACTATTGATGCTCCCGGAAGAATAGCATGATGAATAACCTCAATAGCAAAACTAAAACTCCATGAAGGAAGATTAGCAACAGCATAACCTCCAAATAATGGGAACCATTCTAAATTAAAAGCAAATATATATATCAGCACAAGTGCTAATAAATAATAAGGAATAGCAGCTAAAGTTAAAATTGGCATGAATATATATTGAAGAAATCCAGGAGATCTAGGCCAACCTAACAGTGCTCCAGCAAGAGTTCCTAGAAAAAATGCTAAAAATGTTACGACACTCAAAAGACCTAAAGTCCAAATTACTGAATCTCCTATTAAAGAATTAACAGATTTAGGAAAATAAGCTATAGAAGGACCAAAATCAAATCTTACTAAATCTTTCATATAATTCACATATTGAACATATAAAGGTTTATCCAATCCAAATTTCTTCTGATATGCCTTAGCCATTTCTTCCAATCCAGCTTGCATATGACCACCCCTCTGAGCCTCTAATAATAATTTCTCTTTAACAGGATCTTGACCAGAAAGACGAGGGATTAAAAAAATAGTAGTACTTGCTAGCCAAATAATTAGTACAAAAAATAAAAACCTTCTAACAATATAATATTGGAATATATTTCCTAGGTATTTAGTAACAGAATTCATATATATATATTTTTTTGGGTTCCTTTTCCTTAAGTTGATAAAGGATAAAGTATTTCGAGTTCACTAGCACTAAAGTATATAAAAAGAAAAAAGATATAGCAAATATTTAAACTCATATTTATTTTTAAAATCGTCCACCTTTTGATCTTTTTGCAAAAAAATGAATTATGATATGATTTGTATTAAATTTATTCAGTCATCATAATAATTTTTGATCAACTGAGTATTTAAATTTGGTCTTTATTAAAATATTATATTTAGATCAATATTAATTAAACTAAACATAAGGAGATGAGGTATGAACCGAAAACTTCTAACTATAGTTTTTGCAGTGATTTTGACTTTAACATTCGCAACAGTTGCTTGTGGAGGAGAAGAGGCTGCTGAAGAAGCAGTGCCAACTCCAAAGAAGAAGAGTACTGTACAGATTCTTGGAAAGAGTACACCATATGCTGGTAAAGAAAAGAGTGCTGCTGAACACATTGAGGTTAAAAAAGATGAACCTAAAGAAGAGGCTAAAGCTGAACCTAAAGCTGAAGTTAGCGATTCTACAGGAGCAGCAGAGGTTGCAGAACTTGCAGCTAAAGATGTTTCTAGAGAACGAACTTTTATAACCTTCCAGGGTGGATCTGAAGGTCGACACACTGACCACGAATTATGGAATCCTTACGCTATTGGTGCAAACCACCAGCGTGGACCTAACATAATTTACGAACCACTAGCATTCTTTAGCGCATTCGCTGACGAAACAGTTCCTTGGCTTGCTGAAAGCTGGACTTGGAATGGTGACTTCACTGAACTTACAATTAACCTTAGAAAAGGAATCAATTGGAGTGATGGAGAAGAATTCAATGCTGACGACGTAGTTTACACTCTCGCTACATTGAAAGATTACGCTGAAGAAGTAAGATGGGGAACTGACGTAGACGCTGTATTAGATACAGTTACAAAAGTTGACTCTCACACAGTGAAAGTAAGCTTAACACGACCAGACCCACGCTTCATGTTCTTACTTACTTACAAGTTTGACATTGGAGTATATATTGTTCCAGAACACGTATTCCAAGGACAGGACTGGACTACCTTTAAAGCATTTGATGTAGATAAAGGTTTACCAGTAACTACTGGACCATGGAGAGTTACAGCTGGAACTCCTGAACAGAAAATCTTTACCCGAGCAGATCACTGGTGGGGAGAAGGATTATCTGACCTTAAAGGTTATGGAATATTACCAGAAGTTGAGAGGATAATTTACCTCCCAGGTACTGGTGACCAGCAGACAACTGCACAAGCTCTTATTAAGGGTGAAGTAGACTACGCTGCTATGACTACTCCTAAAACTATTAAGGAAACTTTAGAACAAAATGAAGATCTGATTACTCACTCGAAAAGAGGAGTACCATATGGTTACGTTGACTGGTGGCCTGTATCGCTTGCATTTAATGACAGCGGGAAATACGGTCCTTACGACGATAAAGAAATCAGATGGGCTATGAGTAAATTACTAGACAGAGTAGAACTTTCTGCAGTGGCTTACGATGGTGCAGCAGCGCTTAACCCGCTTACTATGCCTCAGTATCCACCATTACAGAAATACTTTGATGGTGTAGCTGACCTCTTAGCTGTATGGGATACAACTGAATACAACCCTGAGGAAGCTTACGCTACTCTTGAAGCCAAAGGTTACACAAGAGATACAGGTGGAGATAAATTCTGGAAGGATTCTTCTGGAGCTACCATCGACTGTGAAATCATTGGATTCAGCCCATGGGTTGACCTTGGTCCATTAACTGCTGAGCAGTTAAGGACTCATGGAATTAACGCAAGCTATATCCAACCACCAGATGCTTCTAGCCGAATGGCTGAAGGAAACTTCGAGTGTCTAATGTTTGGACATGGTGGATCAGTAAGAGACCCTTACTTCACTATGAAGCTTTACCAAAGCGCTAGTGTGAACATACCAGGTGGACACCAGGTTAACTTCTATCACTGGGAGAATGCTGAGTTTGATGAATTAACAGACAAAGTTGCTGCAACTCATCCAGACGAATTCGATACAGTAATGGGTTACTTCCACGACGCTATGA
>MDTE01053708.1_pt1 | contig 17638 bp, 38 predicted proteins | sample 811231 | NCBI WGS metagenome assembly MDTE01 (sample SAMN05326651, study PRJNA326480) | marine metagenome | isolation source: seawater | place: Indian Ocean: Red Sea | collected 2010
GTGTTGAACGATGATCGAAATACACCTGCCTGTTCCAAAAGTCTCCAGATAAATCTGCGACCCCTCTTGCTGCTCATGAGCCATTTAATATCCAGATCCTCGTTCTGTTGATCAATTTTTTCTAATGACTTTTTATTGTCCTTAGCTTTTTGTTGACCTTTAAGATCGAGGGGATTATATTCGCTCATGCTCTAATATATCTAGTTACAACTGTCTTACGGTCACACCTAGTTCTGGTTAGGGTACATTTTCTTTGCGGTTTTAGCAGCATCTTTAAAATCTTGTGCTGTAGGTCTGCCTTTTTCACCCTTTCTCTTCATACGCTCCTTAGAACCTTTTTTGATTCTTTCACGTTTTTTGTGGATGTTTTCGTATAAGCTCATTTTTCTGGAAATAGTGAGGGATAAAGTTTCATAAGTTTTTCTTTTTCTTTCTTATCTTTGTCTGACGCCATACCACCTTCTTCCATAGCGTTAATAATCGCTACTTTATTTTTAATTTTTCTAGGAATAATTTCCTCTGCACCTTCTATTTTTGCCCTTTTTTTACCAAACATAATTAACTCCTATGATAAATAGTTGGCTAGCGTTGTTTCACCTGTGGGTGCTGCCTTGGGGGCAGTAGCTTCTTTCTTAGCATACAACCCTTCTGCTTGATCACCACTCTTGTCAAATGGTTCTATGCCCATTGCACATATTTGTAGCTCTACATTCTGGCTTACACCATCTTGTTCTTTTCTTTCGCTTACATTTTTTACATATGCAACAGCCTTAATCATCATTTCGCTACCTGCTTCCGGGAGCTTCTCTATACCTAACTTGGCTAGCTCTTCATCTCCTAACGATATACACAAACCATAGCTATACATCGGTTCATCATACGTTTCTTCTCCGGTCTGAGGATCTTTTTTTAGATCGATCATGTCCATTTGTTATACCTCCAAAGGTGATGGTGAATTGTAACCGCTAAATTGGTTAAGCATATCTTGCATATTACCTGCATCATTACTACCAATTTTAGCCATGTTCTCAACGGCTTGCTGTTGTGCAGCAGCCTGAGCTTGTGCTTGTTGTGCTTGTGCTCTTTCTTGCCTAATTATGGCTACCTGCTGATCTGCTACTACTAGTTTTGGATCTATGCCTAACATATCTGCATAACTGTTTGCCCATTCGTCAGAATTAAATTTATCTAATATATCTGGTTTCATTTGTGCAATCATTCCCATAGTATTTGTATACCTATCTACGCTATTTGTACCGATAGCACGTTGTGCTTGGGCAAGCATTGACACAAACTCAACACTTAATTCCATACCTTGCAACTCTTCTGGTGCAGGTGGTACTAAATTAGCTTCAACCATTCTGTTGAAAGTATTATCAATCAATGGATCTAGTAACTCATTGTGTAATCTTTCTAATACTGGCCCTAACATTAATAGTTTTTCTTCGTGACGTTCTGCAACTTCTGTTGCGGTCATGCGTGTGTCCGTAGCATTAGCCAACATTAAAAATAAATCAGCATAAAACGAACTATTTATACGTTGTCTTACGTCTTGTATGTCCATTAACAAATGCTGCAAATTTAAATTAACAGCAAACGCAGTTTCTATTTTGCCTTGTTGTCCATCAACAAAGGTAACTCCTCCCGGGAGACTATCTACATCACGGTTTTTTAAATAACTTGGTACTTGTAATGGTGGTTTTGTCTGGTAATCAATGCTTTGTGCCTTGCGTAATTGCTCATGCTGTAGCTGTTTTACATCACCCAATGCTTCCATCCCGGGTGAATTGCCGTAGATATCACCACCTGCTATGCCCCATCTAGGTACAACAGCAGGAAAATCTCTAAATCCACTTTCTCTAAGTGTTTGTTCTCCTTCACTACCTAGTTCAAAATAACAAGATTTATATGCCATGTTCATATTGTCTCGCTTGCTAAAGTCACGTTCTCTATCATCTCTTGGTTCTATGGCGTGTATTAGTGTTACCCAACTATCTAAGTTACCTCTGTCGTACATATTCTTAACGTGCGTTGAACACTTGTTGTACCCAAACTCTCTAACTATTTCACTAACTGTTTTTTGAAATTCTCTGTATAAAGTATTAACTCTACCTTGGTAATCTGTAGCTATTGCATATTCTCCACAGGTTACAGGGAAATGATGTATAGCGGTTTTAGGATCAGGGAGGACAATAGAACCTGCCGTACCAAATGCTCCCAATTCTTCGTAAATTCCATGTAATGTTCTATATGTATTGGACTTTGTAAAGACTAAATTCATGCGGTCTGTTACATCTTGCAGCCATAACTTAACTGGTGGATAGTTATTAAGTTCTGGATCTGCTGTAGCTAATCTAAACCACGGTCTTGCAGGTGATGTTGCACCCGCCATCATGCCCGCACCTAATGTTCTAAGAGCTCGTGTCCCGGTGTTGTCGTATATAGAGTTATGTCTTCTATGGCCTTTGTTTCTATCTTGTTGAAAATAACGGCCATTTCTAGGTAATAAGTATGTTGTTATTTCTTGCCAATGCGACCACCAAGTAGCCCTCTCTGATCTGAGATGACCCCACCTCGTCATGAGTTTAGATCTCTTGGTTTTCATTGTTTAGCCACCTAATAGTGTGTTCTTGCCAAGATTTAGTTGGTTAGGATCTACACCTTGGTTCCCGGTAAGTAATGTGCCACCTGCACCTTGGTTTGCCATTAGTGATGATTCTGCATTGATTGCACTAACATCAGCAGATTGTCTATTGGCCTTGTTGTATTCTTGCTCGGCACGTTCCTTCTCTGTCTTGGCATCCGCAGCAGCTTTTTGATTAGCTACTCTTTGCTCTTGCAATGCTTTTTCTTGTTGTCTTTTTTGATTCTGTCCCTGCACAATTGAGTAACCAGTACTCGCAACGGCAGAAATCGCTGCTACAACTCCCATGTCATAACTCCTTGGAATAGATAATGTCTTGTACACCGTATTTTAGTCTCGGCATTATTGCAGACAAAGTGGTGTTTTCTTTGCAATGCCAAAGCATTAGTTTGCATCCGAGTGTTTTTGCATGGTTTTCTGTCTCTCTAATCAACTTTAGACCAAGTCTGCCACCCCGGTGTTCTTTGCTGATAAACAACAAATCATTCTGAGCTAGCTTGAGATCGGCATAATGCAGATGATGAATGACAAAATTAACAGAATAGCCAATTAAAACATCATCTTGCCTAGCTGAGAGGATGAATATACGATCAGAGTCCTCCATTCGGTAGTACGTCCTTTCGTCTGGCTTTAGCTTCATCACTTGTTTGTTGCGAGCAATCTCTTCGTAATGCTCTTCAAACAGTATGGATGCCTCGGCCAACATCTCCTTAACTGTGGCTAGTTTAATGTCAATCATTAACTACCCCACTTTCATCAAGGGTAACTGCTCCCTTATTACTTACGGTCACACCGTCCATAGCAAAATATTTAGTTACACAATCAAATATTATATGCACTCTGTCTGTAGTGCCAACATTGTGTGCTGTATGGTCTTTTTTATGGTTAAACCACCAAACGTCACCTACCTCGAACCTTTGCTCTTCGTCACCGCACGTTTGTATGCAATGCTCATTAGATCTAAGTACTAAATGAAACCTGCTGTATGTGTCTGCATACTTGCCTTGGTCGTTGTGTTTGGTTACATGGCCGCATGGTTTTAGGTTTACAACAAATACCCTGCCCATCTTGGTTACCTCTAGCTTCTCTAGTATTGGTTTTAACAATGGCACTAGTGCAGGTTTTAAATAATCCATGCTTGGATAGTCGTATGCTTTTGTGTCCCATATGACGTAGTAGATAGACATAGTTAATGGTCCCCGGACATAGATGCACTCAGTATCTTTATGTGCTGATCCGGTTGCATTCTGTCGTGCTGTTATTTCTTTCCACAACTCAGGCTTGGCATCTAACAACTTAAGCAATGGCTTTACATCTAGCCCTGTAGCTATGCGTTTAAAATGATTTGTATGGGTCATATTCTTTCTTCTGTGTTGCTTTGTCTCTTCGTTTTATGTATATGTCTTCCGGTAATTTCTTGGCTACCGGGGCGGCAAAGGTTAATGCTAAGGCATCTGCTAAATCTGGTGACCCTGCACCCTGTAATCTCTTCTTTATTTGATCCTTTGATTCTAAAACTTTCCTACCTTGGTTATCGAACCAGTAAGTGGGTGTTGCTAATTCTTGTTTAAGGGCTACGTCATTTGGTATTGCACCTCCCATCTCTATCCATTCCTTCATCAGATACCACATTTCCGTCCTACGGTTTATGTACTTCTCCGGGTGTATTGCTTTGCCACCAAACGGTATTTCCATAACGTCATATGACAATTGCCTTAGTCTGTCTATGACCCCGGAACCTTGCCCTGCATCGACAAATACTGCGTCCGGGTTGTACTGCTCTATCAAATTGGCTACTCGTGCTGCTAGGTCCATATTGTCTAGGCCTTTGTATACAAACGGATCAAATGATTGCAATCCTTGGCGTCTAAATAGTACTGACCGGTCATCCCCAAAACGAGCTATATCTAGTCCAAATACAAGCGGTGCGTGTTTAGTATCTGCCTCCCGGTAAACACGTTTAGCTGCATCTTCTGCATCGCCTAAACTTATTAACTGATCATCACCACTTGCTGAGAAGTCGCACATATACTCCCGGAGCCAAGATTGTTCCGGCATATCTTTTTGTAGTCGTTGTATTTCATCTGGTCTTATGCTGCTCTCAGTATCGTATACGGTGTACCTTCTAGCTGCCCATCCCTCCGCTCCAGATATTCCCTTATAGAACAACTCACTAAACATATTTAATCCCATTGGAGTGCCTATAAACTGGCAAAATCCTAATGTATCTGACAAAGCAGGTTGCACAATGTCATAGAAAATCTCAGGTTTCATATTCGCTGTTTCATCTAAAATACAACCATTTAGTTTTAATCCTCGAATTGCATCTGGATTGTCTGCCCCAAACAAACGGATCATTGCACCATTATGTTTAAACCTGATATATAACTCACCCTCGTTTATGTCTACTAAATTAATGCGTCTTAATTTTTCTATGCGATCCTTGATCCTTCCCCACATGATGGCCTTTGATTGTTTTAGTAACGGAGCTATATATGTGTAGACAGCTAACTTATCTGTAGTCTTTAATGCGTGATCTAATAAAGTCATCATACTTAGCTCGCTCTTACCGCTACGCCGATGGCAAGCTAATACAAGAAACCTATTTTGTTTTTGTAATAGATGTGCCTCCCGCTGCCATTTCCGGGGCGTGTACGACAAACTAATTAATGGGTTGTTCACTCTTGCGGTACGCCTGTAGAAATAGTTACGTTTATATCTCCCTTAGTTTCAATGCCAATTAATTTTTCTGAATATTCCTGTGGATACCATTTTGCTAAGAGCCGGATACGAATGTCTGCCCGCTTGGCGTTCCAGTTCACGATCGTATTATCATATCTAGCGTTCTCACCCTCACCAATTAAAGGAGGAGGTGTATCTATTATCTCAAGACATTCTTCTGCTATTGCACGAGCTCCAAGGAACCGGGAGTTATACACGAAGCGTGACATCAATGTAGGGTCTTTATCAAGCCACCGGTACAACGTGCGGTACGATGGGTTACCTTTTTGCCTACAAAATGCACGAAGAGTACCACCGTTTGCAACGTGTTCCAACATCTTCTCACAGATAGCCATATCAGGTTTAGATACTGGTCTGCCTAGTTTCGAGGATTGTTTTCCACTTGTGCGGTGTTTCGTTACGCCGCTCGTATCTACAGTACTTTGCAATAGTCCCCCGGGGTATGTTGTGATGAATCAGGATTCTTTGTAATGTCCCATATCCCAATTGGTATGTTTCCCGGAGATCTCTAATGCAATCGATTAGGTAATCCGGGTACTTACTTTGGTGATGGGTTTCCCCGATTCTGTAACCTTGTTCCGAGATGGCATAATACTTTCTAGTTGTTTGAGTGTATACAGCCATCAGGAATAGATAAATTACTTAAATAATATATATATAGTAACCAAGTAGCAATAGAAATTAATCGAAAGCATCTCGTTTTTTTAAAATTTCGTATTCTGAATAACATTTACTACAAGTAATATTTGTAAGTACTGAATACTCCGGGTACTGTGGCATTGATTCGTCTATATCAATATCGGTCCCGGGAGACAAAGGATTATTACACCAATAACAATAATTCATTTGCCATCTCCAAATACAATGTCATGTGCAGAAAGTTGTATCCCTCTATCCCAAGCTACGTTTAATAGTTTTCTTTGTACTGCTGTTGGTATATAACCTCCTCTTTGTTTCCATCTAACTATTGCTGCCGGATCACGATGTATAGCTAGTGCTAACTTACGAATCGATCCAAATTCTTTAATAGCCATCTCAACCGGAGTCATAATTTTTTAATAACTAGTTGTTGCAAGTTGTCGATAGTATGATATACTAGGTCTGCGGCGGAAGCCGTATTTCAAACTCAGTATAGGAGACACACAGCACATGGCAAGAACAAAGCGACCAACAGTAACTGCACAAGATGTAGACGATATGGGTCACTTAAAGGCACAAATGGCTGATTTACTAAACCAGTACAACGAGATCAAAGATCGTTTTATTAAATCTGGTGTTGATTGTAAGGAAGGCAGTATGTTTAACGCTACTGTTTCTAAATCAAATAGAACTTCCTTAGATACAGCAAAGGTTCGTATCATGCTAGGTAACAAAGTTAGCTTAGTAGAGAAAGTAACCAAAACAGTAAGCGTACGAGTCTCAGCTAGAAAACTAGTTGCGTAACCGTGAGGGGCATAACAGCCCCTTTTTCGCTTTTTATACAAATTTATTCTTTTATTCAATTTTTTATTCAAATGGCTAAAACAAGAAAACTCACTCTTACATACCCAGACGGCACAAAGAGAGAACCAACAACTGCAAGAAACTATATGTATGCAGTACACATTACTCGCCGTGACGAAAATCTTAAGCCTTGGTATTCTGATGAATTCTTATGCGGTAGAGAAGATCTAATGCGTAAGACAGTATCTAAGTATAGAAACGCAGATCCTAAAACATTAATAGAAATTGCAACTCTTACTTTTGACCCTTGGCTAGCTTACCCGGAGCGAGCAAAGAAAGGTTTTAAACCATACGAAATGCCAAACGCTAAGTTAGCTGCTGCATTAATGGAGGCAAACAAATAATGCCTTACTATTATCCAAACATTAAATTTGGGGCCGCAAAGGCCCCTCGCAAAGAAGGTCACATTAAACGTAGCGATAAATGGTTACAGGCCAAATATGCTTTGTTTAATAAAAGATACTTTGACAATCGATTAAACCATGCAACTTGTTACTTCCGTGGCAAACCACATTCTTGTTACGGAGGTTTTTGTTGGAACAAAGGTAAAGGCATAACCGTTAATGGTTACAACTCTGAGTCAAGAGTATTAAGAATCTTGCTACATGAAATGATCCATGTAGAACAATACGCTACCTGCAGAAAGGCAGACCACGGTAGATGGTTTAAGTCTCGTGCTAGAGAACTAACCATTCTTACAAAATCTAAATATGGAGTTATCCGATGAACAAAACTAACAACACGCAGGGGCCTAGCAGCCCCTTGCTTACCAAGGAAACAAAATTCTATTACCTTGACTACTTGCAAAAAAAATTAAACAGAGCAGTAAGAGGTCAAGACCAAAAGGTACACGAAGTATTTTCTCTATCAGCTTTGGACAATATGTTGTACATGGTTATGGAATTAAAAAAAGAAGTACAAGACGGAGCACCAAAATGAACTTCAACAACCAACAAGTCGAAATAGTACATGGTCTTATTGACGATAGGATTTACTATCTCAAAGAAAACATTGGTTACTGCAAAGCTTACATACCAGATTGCAGAACTACTCACGAAAGACAATCAAACGAAAAAGCTATTGCTGATTCAACAGTAGAGCTTCATTCATTAATTGCATTTAAATCATTCATTCTTAAAAATCAGGAGGTAACTAAATGAGTTGCAAAAAATTTACGCAAGATGCAAACGCATGGAACTACTCAGTTAAAACAACCAGACAGGCATTTTGGAAAATGGTAGAAAGAGGTGAAGAAGCAGATGTCTTTGATCTGGTGTTTAGTGAGCTAACAGTTGAACAATGTAAAAGCATTAATAAATCTATTGATGCAAAAATTTGGAAAGAAATCTTTTTACAGGAGCATGACCAATGACAGATCAAGAAAAACTAGAAAGGTTAGAAGTCCTAGAACGCAGGGGTCATAAAAAGACCTCTGACGAATGGACAGAATACTTAAGGCTAGAGTGTGAAACTGATCACTTGCCAAGGCCATCTTACGAACCGGGGGTTTCATAATGGGTTACAGAAGAGTACAAATTACTTTGTATGTAAATGATGAAACGGATCTTTACAACACTTTGCAAGAGGTCAGATTTGAAATAGACCGTAAAGTGTTTGACCGGGAGAACATCAGACAACGCAAATTTAGCGGCACATGGGAGGACGAGGTAACTCAATCCTCCCCACTCGCAGACAGTTTGCTTGGCAGTTATGAAACTCGTGCTAAGTGGGAATCTAATGTTGCTACTAGTCGAGAATTTAGAGCATTTCAAAAAGAGGAGGATTCATGAACCTAAACATTCACAACGTCACAAACATAGAGGTAGGACCAATCCTACCTTTAGACAATGATTCATCAGAAGAACAAAGGTTTTATAGATGCATCAACATAACCTACGGCAACAAATCATTAGGAAACAAAGCAAACATGGTTATTACTGCACTAACAGATAATGCTTTTGATTGTGCAGAAGCTGCAAAAAAGAACTTGGGGGTTGAACTAGCATGACCCCCAAAACACCGTCACAGAACTCTAGTATTCTTTATCACTTAGAAAACTATGGTTCATTAACACAGGCACAAGCACTACCATTGTTTGCTTGTTCACGACTTGCGGCTAGGATTAACGACCTAAGAGAAGCAGGTCACAACATCTTAACCAGACACAAAAAACTTAATAACGGCAAACGAGTAGCCGAGTATTACATTCCAAAAGTTCAAAACCAAGGGGAACTACCATTATGAAACCAGTATCGTATCCAATAACTGATAAGCAGGTATGGCTTGAGAACCGCTTGCTTGACGTTACATCAACAGAAGTTTCATCTCTGTTTGGGCTATCACCATACAAAACAGAGTATGAGCTTTATCACGAAAAAAAAGAAAAACATTTGGTGAGTGTCCCGGACAATCCAAGGATGGCATGGGGCAGACGCCTTGAGGATTCTATAGCTCAAGGTTGTGCAGCACAAATGAATTGGAAGGTCGAGCAGTTTGACGAGTACCTGCGACTCCCGGAGCTTCGCATAGGCAGTTCCTTCGATTACAAGATTACAAGCACAAAGGAACCCGGGATATTAGAGGTAAAGAATGTCGATTGGCTAGCTTTTAAAAAATCGTGGATTGTACATCCTGATGAAACAATAGAGGCCCCGCCGTGGATCGAGCTCCAGTTACACCATCAGCTTTTAGTCACCGGTTATTCTTGGGGTTGCATATGTGCCTTAGTTGGTGGCAATGATTTAAAAACTGTCATCATAAAAAAAGATCCCTTGATTGAAACCAGAATAAAAAACATGGTCAAGATATTTTGGGAAAACGTCAAGAACGGTACGCCCCCGGAGATAGATTTTAATGGGCGAGATTCTAGTTTTATATTAGAAAACAGTACGGCAGTACACGGACTAGAAATTAGTTCTAATGAAGACCTAGACGTTCTAATAGATAAATACGCCGTTTTAAGAAAATCAATAAAACATGACGAGGACGAATTAAAAAGCATCAAGGCTCAGATCATACACCTGAGTCAGGGTGCTTCAAAAATCATTTCTAAATATGGAACGATTACCTGCGGTATGACCAATCCATCCGTGGGTAAACTTGTTACCCCGGAAATGGTGGGTACATACATAAACCCACGCAGGGCATTCCGCCAATTCAAATTTAATCAACCAAAAGGAGTTTAACCAATGACACAAGTATCACCAATCGTAGCCGTTCAATCCACACTTGAAAAAATGGCAGACAAATTTAAAGAAGCATTACCGCCGCACATTGATGTAAACAAATTTATTAGTGTGGGCAAATTAGCTTTAAATAAAAATCCAAGGTTACTTGACTTAGACAGGAACAGTTTATGGCAAACCTTTATGAAGGCAGCACAAGATGGGCTGTTGTTAGATGGCCGGGAAGCAGCAGCGGTTCCATATAAAAGTCAAGTTAGTTATTTGCCTATGGTCGATGGAATCATAAAGTTAATGCACAATAGCGGAAATATTAAAACTATTTCTGTTGATGTTGCATATACAAATGATTGTTTTGAATATGAAAAAGGTAGCAATGCTCATGTAAAACATATGCCGTTACTATCTGGAGACAGAGGTGAACGACTTGCTGTTTGGTGTTATGTCAAAACTACCAATGACGGTGAGTACATAGAAATTATGGACATGAAACAAATTGAGGATTGCCGCAAAGTAGCAAAGAGTCAAAATGTATGGAACGCATGGTATGACCAAATGGCTAAAAAAACAATTTTAAAACGTATGGCAAAACTTTTACCAAAAAGCGATGCATTAAATACTGTTTTAAAAATGGATGATGAAACCAATTACAAAGAGCCAGTAAACGTAACACCATCTGAACAACCATTATCCCGGTTAAAACAATCTATTGGTTTAGATGAATCTGATGCATCGGTTATGGCTAATAATTTAATTGAACAACTAAAAGGTCAACAAGAATTTAGAAAGCAAAAGGAGGTAGACAATGACCAACAATAAACCACCGTTTGACATAACAACTTATACACCTAGTGAACTAGCTGACAAATTACAAGTTGCAGAAGCAACTCTACGCAAGTGGAGATCTGAAGGAACAGGACCTAAGTTTTTTAAATTAGGCAAAAAAAGTAATTCTGAAGTTAGGTACATGAGGTCTTGGGTTGATCAATGGATTAGCGAAAACAAGGTGGGGTGATGCATTATTTTTCTTTTAACATAAGTGACTACATGAGCCACACCGGGCATCTTACTGAGATGGAAGATCTTGCGTATCTTAGATTATTACAGATTTATTATTTGCACGAAAAACCATTACCGAAAGAAATTGAATGTGTAGCTCGCCTTGTCAGGATGCCTAATTACCAAACAGAAGTTGAGAAAATTTTAAAAGAATTTTTTAAACTTAAACGTGGTAAGGGTTGGGTTAATCCAAGGGCAGACGAAGAACTGCAAAAGTATCGTAGCCGGGTACAAAACGCATCTAGGGCAGGTAAAGCTTCTGCCCTCGCCAAGGCTAACGCTCGTGCAACGGACGTTAAACTAACCAATAACCATAAAACAATAACCAAGAAACAAGAAACAATTAATAAGACGCTAAAGCGTCCGGATAATGTTTCTCAAAAAACTTGGGATGATTTCTTACTACATAGGAAGAATGTCAAAGCACCATTAACAGAAACTGCTTTAGGCTACATACAAAGTCAAGCTAAGAAAGCTAGTGTTTCGCTTGAAGAAGCGTTGACAATAGCACAAGCTCGTGGATGGCGTGGGTTTAAATCAGATTGGCTTATAAATGAAAGAGATAAAAAAGAAAGAAACTTACTTACGCAAACTTACTTTGAAGGAGAACAAAGCATATGAAAAAACAACCGCTTACACAACAAGAAAAAATAGATAAAGACTACAAACAATTAAGTCAATGTTTAAGTCGAATCATACAAGTAGCTTATGAGGAGAACGATAGAAGACAGTTAAGTAGATTAAAGTCATGGCACAAACTAATAGGTTTAGCCATAGACGATATAACAAAGGAGAAAAAAAATGCTTGAAAATTTAATTAACAAAGATAGGCCAAGCGAAAGACGTAATTGTCCAAAGCATGGTGAATATACTTCAACAAATTATGTCGGCGAGCATTGGACAGAATGTCCTAGTTGCATGATGAAGAGAAGAGATGAAGAAGCAAAGAAACAAATAGAGCGAGACAAGCAAGCAGAACTAGAACGTGCAAATCGTAGATGGTTAGGTAAGATTAAGAATGCAGCTATCCCGGAACGGTTTAAGGATCGTACCCTAGATAGCTACATTGCAACTACATCTGGTCAAAAAAAAGCATTAGCTTTTGCAAGAAAGTATGCAGAAACTTTTGATCAAGTAAAAAAAACTGGGCGATCTGCAATCTTTATTGGCAATCCCGGAACCGGGAAAACACATTTGGCAATAGGCATTGCGTTGTACATTATGGAACAACAACGATCAGCTTTATTCGTAACCGTCCAAAGACTTATTAGAAGAGTCAAAGATTCTTGGTCTACTCACAGCGAAACAGAAAGTGAAATCATTGATGCATTTGCATCTCCGGATTTACTAATACTTGATGAAATAGGTGTGCAGTTTGGATCAGAATTCGAAAAACAAATACTGTTCGATGTATTAAATCAACGGTATGAACAACTTAAACCTACTATTTTATTATCAAACATTCCCAAAGAAGAACTAGGAGAATACCTTGGTGAACGTGTAACCGACAGGTTGCGTGAGAATGGAGGTGTAGTACTTGGCTTTGATTGGGATTCTTATAGGAAAAAATTATGAAAAAACGCTACGACATTTACATTCCTTTTAGAGGGACAATGATTACTCTAGGATTGTTTATAACATTTTTTATTGTTATGGGCATTGCGGGTAGACAAGATTTTATAGACGCAAAATACGATGAACAATTGTATTGCAAAATGCGTGATGCATGGGAACGAGAAAAACGAATGGGCATACCTATGGAACAACGTAATGGTGTGCCAAACTACAGATTAAATTTAGTTGATTGCAGTAAAACATGAAAATTATTTGTAACCAAGAAGAATACTGGAACCTTTACGAAGTAATTACTTGTGGCTGCTGTTGGATCGGTAGTGGTGAAGGTAGAACAAAAACTAAAGAAAACAAAGGTAAACTTGTTGATTTAGAAAAATTCAAAATGGCTACTAATTTGATGAAATGCAACGCAATCGAATGGGAGATTACTTATGACTAATCAATTAAAACCTATAGAGTTAGTACTAGGATGGCCGCCAAGCGATCTTAGTCCTAACGCCCGGTTGCATTGGGCTAAGTTGGCAAGAGCAAAAAAAACATACAGGAAAGATTGTTTTAGTGTTTCTAAGGAACAACTAAAAAAATATAAATACGATGCATTGCCAGAAACATTAATTTTGGAAATGACATTTATGCCCCCGGACAGACGCAATTATGACCGGGACAATTTAGTAGCTAGAATGAAGGCAGGTATTGATGGTCTTGCTGATGCACTACGCATTGATGACAAGCGATTTAATACTGTTATATCCACATTAGATCAGAACTACCTTGGTGGTTTTGTTCGTATACGCATACTACAGGAGATTCCTTATGGCACGAAAGATCAAAAACCTATCCGTCAAAACTCGAGAATATAAAGATAGGGACGGTAACTCAAAAGCTAACTATCAAAATGTCGGAGCGATTATGCTTAATGACAATGGCAAAGAATTTATGTTAATAGATAAATTTATTAACTTTGCCGGGCTACCAGACTTTAGTGGTAAGGGTAACAATACTTCTTTATTGGTAAATATATTTGATGTAGATAATGAATACAAATCAAGTCCCAAAGATATACCGCCATCCTATAAAGGTAACGATAACGAAATGCCATTTTAAAATACCCCGGAGTGGCAGACCATATAACACTCCGGAGTATCGGCTCTAGAAATGCGGAAGCTAGAACCTACCAAGCCTTGCCTACTTCTTAGGGGGCTTGGGTTTTCCGTAGGATTTCTTAGGCATAATAATTCTCCTTTTTTTAATAATTATGGAAAAATTTTTTTATTTTGTCCATAGTGTTTAATTCATCTGCTCTTTGTTTTTTATCAAGCATTGCTTCGAGTTCTATTATTCTTCCTAACAAACTAGCAAGAAATACATCTTGTCTCATTTGATGTCTAATTAAATGTGTGCAATATTTTTTTACTCCTATTACATCATCACTTTGTAAAATTTCTCTTACTCGCATTTCAACCGATAGCTGCAACTCTACAGGTGGTTCCTCTAATTCAATGTTGAGAAATTTTTCTTTAGTCATTAATTTAATTTTGGAAATAAATTTTGCTCAAGCAGATCAACTAATTTATCGTCCACGGTATTTGTCGAGGCCTTGCTAACCGATCTCAAGAGGTCCACTATAAGTCTCTTGCATCCTGTCGATGTGAGGAAGCGTAAAAGTATAGGCTTTAGAATTTTGTACATGGCTTGTTTGTTTTTCCAAACATAGCAAATATTATTTGATTTGTCCTTCCAATCTACTTACAGATTCACTTAGTTTATTGAGTCGGAAATAGATGTCCCGGATATCCCGCTCTCGTCTGCTGCTCATGTTAGATATCACCATAACAAGTGCAGAAGCAGATGCTCCTATTAATGCTGCGTATACTTCTGGCATTGCCTTAACTTGTGATTATGTATAGTATGACTAATAAAACCTATTATGGAAGACGATAAAGAAAACAAAGTAGAGACTATTGTTAAAATCGCTATCTTGATATGGTCCGCCGCTCTACTTACATTGAGTTACTGGGAACCACCATCCGGGAAAAAGATTGTGGATTTTGATCCGACATTTATTGCAAGTATTTTTTCAGCATCGACTGCGAGTCTCGGCTTGTCAATCGGTAAGAAGGGGAACAACAATGCCCCTTCACAATCACCTACAATACCTAATAAAGATACAAAAAAGTAAAATGAAAAAATTTCTCTTACTAGCTTTTCTTGCATTACCAATATCAGTTTCTGCGAATCCTCTACCTGCGTGGACTACAGGGTCATCTAACCGAAATGAGCAAACTACTCAGACTATTACCCGCAGCATAGTGACGGAAAAATACGGGTCACAGATTGATACATGGGAAGGCACTAATATATCTGTAGCAGCATCCGCAGGTATTGCAGGTGGTGATGCAGTATTTACTGTTGACGATTCGACCTTACCTTGGTCGTTAAGCATAACTTCAAGAGATGCCGGCCTAATTGAGCAGGTCACCCAAAATGACACCATTAATACGACTTCTGTTATTAATTCTCTCAGCGTGTTTAGTCAGTAAATCTGCCAAGGCATCAGAAACTGACGTCATAGCACAACCAAATGCGATTGGTAATTCTAGTATTATCAATCAAAACATGAATATAAACCAAGGGGCTACAAGTAAAAACCAGTTTGGAAACTTAATATGCTCACAACCTAGTATGAGTATCACGCCTTTCTATACAGGAAACGATGCTCGTAATCCTAACCCGGAAGCACCAACATATAGCGTTAACCAAGGATGGGGTGGGCAGATTTCTTTTATGATTCCGCTAGGAGTTAATAATAAATTGTGTTCAGACTTAGCAGCCGTAAAGCTAAAGCTAGCCAAAGAAGAACTAGAAAAAAATATATACGATAAAAATCTTGTTCGTATTTTGAAGTGTCAGCAGTTACACGCATCTAAGTACATGATAAACCCAAAATCAGAATGGGCGTTCCTATGTGCTGATGTTATAAGTATTGAAGCTTACGTCAAGGCTAACCGGGATCTTTTTGACGATTCGCAATCTCCTTCTTCAAAACCTTAGTAAATATTTTTTTGAATATTTTCTTAATTTGATTCACTACAGCTTGCATTGCAATCGACCCTGTGACGGTCACAACGGACGCCGCACCCGCACTTATAACACTTGAAGCGATTATTTCGGGGGCAGGGATGGGAAACTCACCGATTAGGGGTATAGTAAAAGTAGCTACATTAGTTTCACTCAATGGTAAAGTTTCTTTGGTGGTTGGCAGGTTGTTCAGTACTGGCGGTGGTGTTATTGGTGATACTTCCTCCGTTGACTTTTCTTTATCATCTTCAGAAGACGAAGCTGCCTGATCTCGAAGTCCCCCCTGTACCTGTTCCAGAGAAGGTAGAAGCAGGGGATCTAGATATGGTACTTCCGCTACCGGCGGGTAAAAAATTGTATTAGGCGGTATTAATATATTATCTGTATCAGGTAAATCTGGAAGATCAAATTCCATTTATGCCTGAGATTCTGACCAAGATATTCTAGAGTTAACTATTAGTGGGTTGGAATTAGATACTGTCCCGGGATCTTCTGTTAGTCTTGCGACTACTGTCAAAATATCAGGGCCATCAGGGAATGTATTGTCACCACCCATAATGCTATTACCAAGAGATGCAACCTCACCTAGTTGTTGTTCTGTGTTTGCTTGTGTTCTACCAGATGTACCTGTTGTCCCGGGAGCTCTAAACTTAAACAAGTTAACACCGCCTTCTATACTGTCACCTGTACCATGATAGATAAGTTGTGATAAAGAAGGACTTTCAACAGCTTGCCAGTTTGCGTTATCAATAGCACCGTTTAGCCTTAGTACAATTTCAACTGTATGTGTAGTCAAGATACCAACTGAGTTAAGTAGTAACTGCATTCGGTTAATAATCTCACGTTCTCCAAGAGTACCAATTGTTCCTGTATCTACAGATGGTGCAAGTCTGATACTGATAAGTGGTATGTCATAGACAACAGGTGTTTGTGCATCAGATAAAGTTACTGTGTAAGAACTGTCTGAGTTTGCTGTTCCTGTAGGCTGACGGTCAAGTATAAGTAAATTTCTAACTTGTTGTCCGCTGTAGCTATAACCCCTTGATGCAGAAATTTCTGGTAGGTATGGAGCATAAGGGTTGACTCTACCGTCTACTGGGTTTCTTAGTCTTGTATTACTGTCTAAGTTTGCACCTGATATAGTCATACCAGATGTTAACTGGTTGTATTGTGAGTTAGTATTAATTTCTAAACAACGACCAATTCTTCTTAATCTGTTATCTATCAATGAGAAGTAATCATATATATATGCAACCCTACCAGTAACTGTAACTGTTGCAGAACCAGTAACCGCAACGTCATTAGATGATGCAGTAAAGACGTATGCTTTGTCATCGTCAAACCTACCATCCATGATAACTGAGGTCCCCCAATGGGCGAGAGCGGGCACATACGTTGGCGTACCTCTGTTCTGGATATCATATCGGGCGGGCATATTACCTGATCTCATATATGCTTCCGTTTCTAAGTTGTTATGGATAAATGCGTGTACATACTGAACGTCACCATCTTGATCTTTAAAACCAAATCTAATCTTACCTGCACCGTACCAAGAGTAATCTATATAGGCCATCTGTATTTTGTTTAGATCTAGTACATAACCTGTAGGACCTAATCCATCAGCAGTATCTATATTCCAATTTGATTGATTAACTTTAATAGTTTCAGTAAGTGTACCAACAACACCACTCTGAGTAACGCCTCTATAAGAAGGTGTTATGTACATTACAAGGTCACTATCTATTTTAGAAATTTGATACGATTGCCCTTTTAAAACAATGTAATCATCTACGTTTACTTGTGATACAAATTTTGTATTTATACCTGTGACAATACCTGCACCAAATGTAACTGA
>MDTE01194904.1_pt1 | contig 17636 bp, 16 predicted proteins | sample 811231 | NCBI WGS metagenome assembly MDTE01 (sample SAMN05326651, study PRJNA326480) | marine metagenome | isolation source: seawater | place: Indian Ocean: Red Sea | collected 2010
ATCCAAAAAGAATATAATTTTGAAACACCATATGGAGATTTAGGAACCATTAAAGATTTTTCCGTAAAAGAATTTTTTCCAAAGGTTTCACCAAACAATTCAGATGTACTTGCTTGATAAAATCTGCATTTTTTTAATCTGAGAAACCTCATGGCTTCTAAAATTCTCAAAGTACCCAGACCACTAACTTCGGAAGTATATTCTGGAATTTCAAAGGAGTGCCCCACATGACTTTGTGCTCCTAGGTTATATATTTCATCCGGCTTAATTCTGTTTATTATATTAAACAAACTATTAGAGTCTGCCAGATCTCCATAATGTAAAAAGAAATTTTTTGTAGTATGAATATCTTTGTAAATATGATCAATTCTATTAGTGTTAAAAGTTGAGGACTTTCTTTTAATTCCGTGGACAATATACCCTTTCTTTAATAATAATTCAGCAAGATAAGATCCGTCTTGACCAGTAACACCTGTGATTATAGCTTTTTTTTTCAAAAGTTAGTTATTTAAATAATTTATTATATCCTAGGACTATTACACTATAAATAGATAATGTTAAATTTTTATTTTGATAAGTATAATATAATTTAAATGCATCGATAACTTTTTGCAAATTATTTGAAGAAAGTGAGTCGTCTGTTTTTCTCCATGAAGATAATAAATTTTTAATATGGGATAATTTGTGACCTTTTTTCAATAAATTAAGCCATACGGCAAAATCTTCTTGGGTTTTTAAATTTGGAAATTTTACATCTTTTAAAATTTCTCTTCTAAACATCACTGTGCTAAGACCAATAATATTTTTTTTTTGCAACGAAGCATATGAAGGATCGTTGCTGACAAATCTTTTGTTAATTAATTTATTTTGATTATTTATTACATTGTATGATGTAAATGAAAAGTTAAGCAAATTTTTTTGCATTATTTTTAGTTGTTTGTTTAATTTTGATTTAGTCCAAATGTCATCAGCATCAATAAAAGCAATATATTCACCTTTACATATCTTTAAAGCTTTATTTCTAGATTGAGATACACCTAAATTTTTTTTATTAAATAAAACTTTTTTTTTTTTTAAATTTAATTAAAATTTTTTTAATATATTTATAGTCCTTAAGGTCACTGTCATCATATACAAATATTAACTCAAAATTTTTATAATTTTGAAGAAGTATAGATTGTAAGGTTCTATTTACATATTCGCGTTTTTTATAGTAAGTAAGTACAATCGAAATTAATGGCTTTTGTCTCATTTTTTTTTATAAAAAAAATATCCATTTTTATTTTGTATATCTAGATAATTTCTATCTCTTAAACACGTTGGTGGAACATTCCAGCAAGATTTATTATTAGTGACTTCATAGAAATACTTCCCATTTATTAAAATAGATTTATACTCTACATGATCTACCCAATAGAAGGGAAAATTTAAAAAATTGTAGTGCTCATAATCTTTCAAATTAAGTTCATTATTAAGTCTTTGTATATTTTTAAAATTAAATATGATCAAAGCTAATATTATTAAGATTTTAATTTTCTTTTTAATAATTATTTTATTGGGTCTTAAATTTTTCCCTAAATAAATACATAAAGGCACTACAAGCAGTAAAAAAAAAATAGAATATCCTGCATATCTTAAACTAGGAAAATTAAAAAACCATAAAGAAAAAACTATCAATATTGAAATGTAGCTTATCAAAGTAATATTAATTTTAAAATTTGTTTTATTGTTTTTTTTTAAATTTTTTTTAAATACGAATAATAAAATTAACGAAATAAAAAAAATAACAAGAATATAATCACTTACCTTATTAAAAAAGTATGTTTTAATCCAATTATCAATCCAGCTTAAACCGGACAAATAATTTTTTGTATCCTCAACACCATACCCCGCTCCTATTCCTGCTTTAGACCATGCTTTATAATGAGAGTTTAGTTGATTAATTACATCTGTAGGAACCGACCAATCTGTAGTTTCGGTAAAACAGCTTATAATCACAGGGTATATAAGACAACCAGTAGCAGTATAATTAAAGAAGATAACAGTAAATAATGTCACGATGGATATTGCAAAAAATTTTTTTTCAAAGATTAGATCTATAATTTCTCTAAGGTTATATTGATTAAAAATTACAAACATTGGAATTAAAAGATAAATAGCATATAAAAATTTTGTAGTAATTGCGAATATCATTAAATACATAGCAATTAAAAATATTTCTTTTTTGTCAATTGCGATTTGCTTTGAGACTGAAAAACTTAAAGAAATAATTATAAAACTTAATAAGACCAAAAACTGTCCAAAATAATCTGCTCCATATTCTGAAAGTCTGTAAAATTTGGTTAAATATGTAACTAAGCTTACTAAAGCTAAAATGATTATGAAATTATTTTTATGGTTATTATGAATTATTAATGTAAGAGATGAAAAGAAAAAAATTTGTAACATAAAATTAGCAATGTTAAAAAGATAGAATTCAACTAATGGTAAAAAAAATAAAGAATTAATTAAAAATAGAGACGAGAAATGTTTAAATCCATGATTAAGATTTCCTAAACCGAATTCGAGTTTATTCATTGCAAATTGTAGAGAATTAGGCAGGTGATAGTATGAAAAATCTTCATTAGTTTTGGAAATTAAAAATCCTGTAAATAAACAAACAAAGAAAAATATTATGTGCTTTAAATCTTTTTTGTGATTTCTTGTTTTATTTACTAGTTTAAAAAAAAAAAATAATCCTATAATAATTATAATAGAGTTATGTATATAATTATGTGGCAATATAAGATGAGTAAAACTTGAAATTAAGTACAAAAAAAGAATCCCAAAAAAACCTCTTAAAGGTAAACTTAGATATTTTGAATTGCCAAATATTTTATTACTGAAGAATATCCCATAACCTAAAGTGCTAGTGATTATTAAAATACTAAAAATAACAAAAATAGAAAAATTTAGAAACATCATTGTGTCAGATATTTTGAAAATTTCATGTAATGATTAAATATGGTAAAATTTTTGCTTAATTTCAAATTTTCTAAGATTATTTTATTATTTTTTGAATTTTTTAAGAAAACATCAAATTTATTTATAAAACTATTTACATCATTTGAAATGAAATTAGTTCCATTAATGTTATCTTTAATTATTTCATAAGGACCTGGCTTAGCATTTGATGAATATACTGGCGATCTACAAAATGCAGCCTCGATAAGAACAAATCCTGGATCCTCCCATAAAGATGAAAGTATAAACCCTTTTGTTTTTTTGTAATAAGGCATAACATTTTCTATATGGCCTAATAGTTTGATATTTTGTGTTAGATTATTTTTTTGTAAATAGTTATTTATTAAATAATAGTCTTCACCCTCGCCCAATATGTAAAGTTTTAAATTTAAGTTTTTTTTCAGCAATTTATTGAAACATTCACATAGAAATACAAAATTTTTTTGTGCAGTCAATCTACCTACAGCCATATAAAAATCTTCATCAATCTCAATTTTTTTTTTTATATTATTCCGCATTTCTTTTATGTTAATTATTGGGTCATATAAAACTTTTAATTTATTTTCATCGCAAAGTTTTAAATTTTTTAAATATTCATAGGTTTCTTTTGAGGGGCATGTAACTAGGTGAATTTTCTTTAGTGAAATTTTCCACAAGATTTTTCTAAATAAATTTAGTCTTGGTAAACCAGAAATTCTTAAGACAAATTTTGTTTTAAAACTAAAAAATATTAACATACTCAGAGGTAAAGATGTAATTAAATGAATTATTAAATATTTAGGGGGATTTATTTTTAATATTTTAAAAAGCGGAAAAAAGCCAAAAATAAAAAAAAATAAAAATGATAACCTGCTAGAAAATTTTCCATACTTCGGAAGAAATTTTAAAAAATTTTTATTGTAAAAATTTATTGTCTCTATTTTTTTTTTTTTAATATCATTAATACTTTGATCAAACTCACCAAAAAAATTTAATATCTTTGCATCATAATTGTCATTAAATTTATTTAAACTATATGCAGAATTAATAACTGCTCTGCGTGTAGCAATTGGAGTTAAAAATGGAGACCAATAATAAACTTTGTTTTTTTTCAATTTAGTTAATTTGCTTTTTAAAGTTTATAGTATTATGTATATTTTTTAATTATTACAGAATAATATATTTAACATATAATATGGATGAATATAGTCTTAAATTAGACAAGTTTTTGATACCTTTGATATCTAAGATTAGCAATCCAATAATACTCGAATTGGGAGTAGAAAATGGCAGATCCACAAAAAAATTTTTTCAAATTTGTAAAGCAAATAATGGTAAACTTTTTTCTGTTGATATCAAAGATTGTTCAAAAATTTTGAATGATTCAAATTGGAATTTTTTAAAATCAAGAGATGACAATTTTGAATATATAAACTCTAAATTACCAGAGAAGATAGATGTATTATTTATTGATAGTCTACATGAAGCAAATCATGTAAAAAAACTGATATATGGTTACTATCCAAAAATTAGAAAAGAAGGATATATATTTATAGATGATATATCCCACTTACCTTATTTAAAAGATCAACCTAGAAATAATTTTTATTGCGAAATTAATAATAAAGAGACTTTTGAAATTTTGCTATCAATTTACTCCAAAAATATTGAAAATTTCGAATTAAGTTTTTCATTTATGTCATCAGGCTTAGCTATAATTAAGAAGTTAAATGATAATAATCTTTTACCATTTGATAATTTACAAGAAAGAAATCAATCTTTAAAAAATATTTTAAGAAAAATATGGAAAAAATTAAAAAAAGATTAATTCTATTTATGCCGTCTATTGACGGAGGTGGTGTAGAAAAAAATTTGATTATTATAAGTAATTATTTATCAAAAAAAATCGAGGATATTGTGCTAATTACGTTTGATTCTAAATTTAATAATAATTTTAATAAGAATATCAAAATAATAAATGCAATAAAAAAAAATAGAAGAGAGTATTCAAAGTATTACAAGTACTTTCAATGCCTTCTTTTGCTTTATAAGGAAATTAGAAGAAAAAAATCACTCGTATTTGCTTTTCAAGCAAATATTTATTGTTGTATAATGTCATTAATTCTAAGATTTAAATTAATTACAAGATCCAATTCTTCACCATCAGGATGGAGTAAAAATTATCTTAAAAATATAATTTTCAAAATTCTTTTTAATGTCCCAAAGAAAATTATTGTAAATAGTATCGATTTTAAAAAGGAAATAGATAGCAAATTTAAAATAAATACTTTGCACATTTATAATCCACTAAATAAGGATGTAGTTAAAAAAATGAGTAAGACAAAAGTCAAATTCAAATTTTTTAAAAATGCAGATTTAAAAATTATAAATGTAGCTAGATTTACAGATCAGAAGGATCATTTCACTCTATTAAAATCAATTAATATTTTAACAAAAAAGAAAGTGAATCTTAAACTATTAATTATAGGTTATGGACCCAACATGGATAAAATGAAATACTTTATAAAAAAAAATAAGTTAGAGAAATATGTAAAAATTTCAAATTTTAAAAAAAATCCTTTTAAATTTATTAAATACTCAAATTTATTTATTTTATCATCAATATACGAAGGACTGCCAAATGTCCTATTAGAGGCAATTTGCTTAAAAAAATTTATAATATCTTCAAATTGTCCGACTGGTCCAAGAGAAATTTTAAAAAATGGAAAATTGGGAATGCTTTTCGCTCCTAAAAATGAGAAGAGTTTGGCAAATAAAATTTTGAAATTTAAATCAAATAAAAAAAAATACAAAAAAATGTCTGTAAAAGCCTATAATTCATTGGATAGATTTGATTATGAATATAATTGTGAAAAGTACTACAACGTTATCTTCAAATATATTTAAAAAATTTTTTCGTAATCTTTTGTCCACGCCTTTAAAAACAATTTTTCATTATCTGATATTATATTTTTTTTAATCAAACTTTCGTAACAAATATTTAAATTATCTAAATAGTTATTTATACCTTTTTTTAATTTTAACTTTAATAGATGATTTTGAATTTCCTGATCCATCAAATACATTGGTATCTCTTGCCTAAAATCACTTATTAAATTATGGTCATTTCTATCCTGTCTCATTGTAGTCCCAAAAAATAGAATTTTTCTATTATCATTTTGTAAAATTCTTTGTGCTATTAATCCTCTCCATATATCCGTGCACCTCATGGTACATGTTACGGGTAAGTACATTAATGGGAATGCCTCAGAGAACCAAACTGTATTTTGACTGTTAAGGGTAACAAAAGATTTATTTGTATTTACTTCAAAATTTTTTTTAAATTTTATATTTATTCTCAAGTTTATAAGTCTGAAAATTGCATCTACATCTGGATTGCCTTCACATACACCTTGTTGTAAAAAAAATTTGTCATTTTTAGATTCACCAAGATTAATTTTTGTATTATGAATTTTATTCAAAGGTATTCCCCTAGGCCAACATACAATTTTACTTTTCATAAACAAACTGTAAATATTAATCCATCTATTTTTAGTTTTTATAACTTTTGCTTTTTTAATTTTATATTTATCGTTAAAAAAATTTTTATAGGGATAATTATCGTCATCTGTTTCTAAAATAGTTTTTTTGTGATTTTTAAAAGATATTAAATATCCAATATTTTTTCTTGCATAATTATTGAATAAACATTTTTTTGCAAATTCAAAATTTAGAGATTTTTGATCTTTAACTGGGTAATATTTACCATACTTTAATCTGAAATTTTTTGGTGTTTTTTTGTCCCCAATGACAATAAATGACCAATTTTTTTTTTTACAATTTTTATCAAAAGATAAAATATTTTTGTTTGGCTTATTTATTGTTGTGATTACCAAAGAAGTATTCATATATAGAAATGTTTTATATACAAAAATTTAAATAATGCTACATAGATTATCATGAAGAATTTTATTAGAAAAATTATTACAAAATTTACATTGCAAACCCCAGGTATTTTAAATCATGAAAATTTAAGAATTAATATTACTGATACTACTACAAATATAGAGATTCCTTTTGATAAAACATTTGATAAAAAGATTTTAGAAAAATTGAATTTAAGTCAAAAAAGCTTTGGTGATTTAAATCAAGGTATAATATTTTATTTAATTAAAAGATCTCCAGGAACCGGTATGTTTTCAAACGTTACTTTTATATTAAACCACTTAAGAATATGTGAAAAATATAATTTTATCCCGGTAATCGATATGGAAAATTACAAAACAATTTACAACGAAAAAGGGAGAATTAAAAATAATGACAATGCTTGGAATTATTATTTTGAGAATCTTAATTCATATACACTAGACGAAGTCTACAAGAGTAAATACGTTTTAGTTACGAGTGATAAATTTTTCAATTTTTTTTCTTACAATATTGATAAAGATAAAGAATTAATTCAATTACTGAATAAAAATATTAAGTTAAACAAATATTTGCAAAAAATGTATGAAAAAATTTTAAAAAAATTTAACAAAAAAAAAATTCTTGGTATACATTTTAGAGGAACTAGCTACAAAAGATCTGCTGGACATCCACTACCCGCAACAAAAAATCAAATGAAAGAAATAACAAACAAAATTTTAAGAGAAAACGATGTAGATATGATTTTTTTAGTCACAGAAGAATTGAATTATTTAAGTTTTTTTAAAAAAAATTTTAAAAATAAATTGTTTTATTTAAATTCATCATATCGCTCTAACAGCAATGATGCCTTTAAGATATATCCTAGAAATCTACATAGATATAAACTTGGAAGAGAAGCAGTTTTAGAATCAATCTTACTTTCACATTGTGATTATTTTATATATCTTTGTTCTAATATAAGTTCGGCTGCAATATCTTTTAATAAGAATGTTAATCAAAAAAGATTTGAAATAAACAACGGATTTAATTCTAAAAATATACTTTTTTCACAATTTTATTGGTATTTCAAAAAGTTAATACCAAAAAAAATTGGTGGTATTTAAATTAATTTATGATCAAAAAATTTATTAAAAAAGTTCTTAATAGTTTCGGATGGACTTTAATTAAAATTAATAGAACTCGTCAAGAAGGTTATGCATATGACAAACCAAATCTTAAAAACATCGAGTGTATATTAAATTCAAGGGGTATTTTGCATTTAGGTGGTCACAGAGGAAAAGAGGCAGAAATCTATAATTGGTTTAATAAAAAAGTTGTTTGGATAGAGGCTATTCCAGAAATTTTTGAAGAGTTAAAAATAAATGTAAGTAATTACCATAACCAGAGAGCTGTAAAAGCTTTATTAGGGGAAAAAAATATAAAAAATGTTGATTTTTATATCTCAAACAAAGATCAATCTTGTTCATCTATTTTTAATCTTTCAGAGAATGTAAAAAAAGGTCTGTTATGGGAAAAACATAAAGTTGAGATGATTAAAAAAATTAAATTAGATATGCAAACCTTAGATACGATTTGTGAAAAAGAGCAAATAAATTTGAGAAATTATGATCACTGGATTGTTGATTTACAAGGGGCAGAACTTCACACGCTAAGAGGTGCAAAAAAAAATCTTAAGTTTTGTAATAGTTTAAGTGTAGAAATTAGTAAAAAGAACTTTTACGAAAGAGGCTCTACTTCATGGAATGAGCTTAAGAAATTTTTATACAACAATAATTTTAATTTAATTTTGGAACCTCAAGAAGATCATTGTGATGTATTATTTATAAGAAAAAATTAAGAAATTTTAAAATGAAAAAAAAAATTTTAATTTTTGGAATTAGTGGTCAAGATGGTTCGTATCTTGCAAATATTTATTTAAATAAAGGATTTGACGTGCATGGTGTATCTAGACTTGGAAAGAATTGGAGTAAAAACTTGCATAAATTAAACATCAATAAAAAGGTTAAGGTATTTAAACTTAAAAATAAACCTTTTGAAATACATAATTTGTTAAAAAATAACTATTTTAATATATTTTTTCTTGGTGGACAAACAAAAGTTAGTTCCTCATTTTCTAGTCTTGAATACGAAACTTACGATAGCCAAATATTTATTTTAAAAGAAATATTAGAATTTATACGTCTACAAAAAAAATTTAAAACAAAATTTTTATTTGGGTGTTCGAGCGAAATATTTGGTTATCAAAAAACAAAATTAAGTGAAACTTCTAATAAAAATCCTATAAGCCCATATGGTTTATCAAAATTAATCTGCTATGAAATAATTAAATCTTATAGGGAAATGTTCAATATACCGGTTTTTTCACTAATTTACTTTAACCACGAGTCTAATTTGCGCGAAAACTCTTTTGTTCTAAAAAAAACCAAGAATTTTCTTGAACACTTAAGACTGAGGAAAAATTCTCAATATAAATTAAAATTAGGGAATATAGATATCTTAAGAGATTGGGGTTACAGCAAAGAATATATGGAAATTACATATAAAATAATGACATCAAAAATTATTGAGGATTTTGTTATTGGTACTGGTAAAACAGTTAAACTAAGAAAATTAATAGATTTATTCTTTAAAAAATATAATTTAAACTATAAAAATTATATAACTTTAGATAAAAAGTTATTTAGAAAATTCGATATAAAATCAAATTATGCAAATATAAATAAACTTAAAAAAAAATTTAAGATTAAACCCAAATATGGATCAAATAATATAATCGATATTTTTTATGAATAATAACGAAGATTTTAAAAGTATTTTGAGATTAGAAAATACTTTAGCAGAAGGTGGGCTCAGAACAAAAAATCAGTTTAGTAGAGAAAAACCATTAATTTCTATTATAACTGTAGTGCTTAATGGAGAGAAAAATATTAAAGAATGTTTAGAAAGTTTACATAATCAAAAGCATCAAAATTATGAGCACATTATTATTGATGGTGGTTCAACTGATAAAACATTAGATATTATTAAAAATTACGAGGACAAAATCGATTATTGGTGTCAAAAAAAGGACAGGGGTATTTATGATGCGTTTAATGTAGGTATGACTTTATGTAGAGGTGATTATATCGGCTTTTTGAACTCTGATGATATTTTTACACGTGAAGCTTTTGATTATTTAACAGATTATATTAAAAAATATAAAAATAAGGACTTTATATTTGGTTCAGTAAAAAAACATTGGGGTATACTTCACGGCTATAAACCAAAAAAAATAAGTTATAGTTGGGGATTTTATTCCAGTCACTCAACGGGTTTTTTTATAAAATTAAAATCGGCAAAAAAAGTTGGTTTTTATAACTTAAAATATAAATACTCATCTGATTACGATTATTTTTATAGAATGATTGTTAAATGTAAACTTCAAGGAATAGGAACCAAAAAAAATGAGGTTTTTGGAATATTTAGAAGGGGAGGATTTTCTAGCAAAGTTAATTTTAGAGAACATTTTTTTGAAGAAATAAATATTAGACTAGATAATAATCAAAACAAATTTTTAGTTTTATTAATATTTATTTATAAATTTATTAAACACTTTAAGAAAATTTAATTATGAGAGTGCTAATTACAGGTGTAGCAGGTTTTATCGGAACAAATCTCTCCTTACATTATTTGGAAAAAAGACATAAAGTATACGGAATAGATAATTTTGATAAATATAATTCATTAGATTTAAAACAATTTAGGTTAAGAATCCTTAAAAAACAAAAGAATTTTATTTTTAAAAAAATTGATATTACTGATAGGAATGATTTATTTAGGTATTTTAAAAATAAAAAAATAGATCTAATCATACATCTTGCTGGTCAAGCAGGGGTAAGATATTCATTTTTAAATCCAAAAAAATATATAAACAATAATATTATAGGATTTTTAAATATAGTTTTTTCAGCAAAAAAATACAACATAAAAAAAATTATATACGCTTCATCAAGTTCAGTTTATGGAGATAGCAAAAAATTCCCATCAAAAGAAACCGACAAACTTAAACAAAAAAATATTTATGCAGTTTCAAAAAAATTGAATGAGAAAATTGCAGAAGTTTACAGTAAACTAACACAAATAAAATTTATCGGTTTAAGATTTTTTACAATTTATGGTGAGTTTGGAAGAACCGATATGTTTTTATTTAAATTATTTAAATCATCATTTAACAAAGATATTTTTAAAATCAATAATTTTGGTAATCATTTGAGAGATTTTACATACATTAAGGATGTAAATGAAATTGTATATAAACTATCTTTTAAAAATTTGGGTAAAAATGAAATATTTAATATCTGTTCAAATAATCCCAAGAATATTTTTAAAATAGTGAAATACTTTAAAAAAGAAAATGATGTTAGAGTTCATTTAGTAAACAAACATAAAGCAGATATTCTTAAAACTCATGGAGATAACTCAAAATTAATAAAAAAAATAAAATTTGATAATTTTACAAATATTAATAAAGAAATTTTTAAAATTTATGATTGGTATAAAAGAAACAAAATATATAAAATGTAGATTTAATTTAATCTATAAACATTAATTGTTTGTTTTGCGCATTTATCCCAAGAATATTCTTTGCATTTACTTAGCGCTTTTTGCATTAATAATTCTTTTTTTTCGCGAGAATAAATAATATCTTCCATAGTTTTAGATATATCCTCTGGATAGTCTGGATTAAAATATCCTACGTTATTTGCCATAACTTCTTTAAAAACATTAATGTTACTGCAGGCTATTGGGCAATTTTTAGCACTTGCCTCTAATAATGGTAATCCAAATCCCTCATACTTAGACGGAAAAACGAAGAGTTCAGCATTTTCGTATAGGTTTGCTAAAATTTGGTCATCTCCTGAACACTTAACTATTTTACTTAAATCAAGTTTTACATCTTTAAAATTTTCAATTTCAGTTTTAGAAAATTCCTCACCACCAAAAACCACTAGCTTAAAATCATCATAAATTTTATTATTCATTTTATAAGCCTTAACTAAATTATTAAAGTTTTTATATCTTTTTCTGTCACCCACAAATAGTATATAAGGTTCTTGAACTATTTTTTTTTTTGAAGTTGTAACCTGATCTAAATTAGTTGCTAAATGAACAACTTCAATTTTTTCTTTTGGAATATTATAAATATTAATTAGGTCTCTTTTTGTATTTTCAGATATAGATATAATTTTATCTGCATTAATAAGACAGTTTTTTTTTGGTCTATAATTTTTTTTAAAACCATAATCTAAATGATAAATTTCATGAATTAAATCGTATACTGTCAAGATTTTTTTACCTTTAAATTTTTTTGGCCAAAAATCGTTATAGTACGTTTTATGATAAATCTCTGGTTTAAATTTTCTAGTAACTGACGTAGTTAATAGTTGATTATAAAAATTTATTATTTTTCCAGTATATTTTGGAAACTTTTTAAAATATTTATTTAGTTTGTTTTTGTTATATTCTTTTAAAAATATATTTCTATGCAATGGCGCTAAGATTTGCGTATTATGATTAACTCTTAAAGCTATTTCCAAATTTACAAAATATCTGGAAATACCACCTAAATTCTGATGTAAAAAAATTGTGTAATCATATAATATATTCATACTACTTATTACACATTGAAATTAATTTTGGTGTGGTTTCTGCATAAATATAGTAACAACTATTCTCATCATCGTAAATTATATCTCTTAGTCTTTCTGATAATAAAATTTCATCATATATTTTTAAAAAATTAAACTCTTCATCAAAGATAATTTTGTATAATGTGTTTTTTTTAAGTGACGTTAAGTAAAAAGAATTATTAGATTGATCCTTATAATCTCGAATTATTTCAGATATTCCGATAGCTTTATCAAAATATTTTATAGGTTCTACAAAGCTGTGATCCTTATGAGACTTGTATAGAGGCGCAAATTTTTTTGTGAAACTGTTAATTGGCACAACATCATAATGTTCACCGTATGAAGACATAGGCCATCCATAATTTGGTATTTTCTTCTCATTCAATTTTATCAGATTTATCTCGTCTCCACCCTTGGGACCATGCTCTGTAGAAATTAAAGAATTTTTGTTTTCAATAATTTGTAAACCCTGAGGATTTCTATGGCCCAAAGAAATAATCTTTGTTTCGTAATTATTTTTATCAATAGATATAATTTTGCCTGCGTAGCTATTTACATCTTGAGGTTTTTCCCAGTAATTATAATCACCAGTTGTAAGATAAATTTTATCTTTATAATAAGTAATTCTACCACCGTTCTGATAGCCATTAAAATATTTAAAAGCTTGAATTGATCTATCTAGACTAAAACATTCGATAGGTTCAAAAATTTTAACAAAATTAAGATTTGTTTCGTTAATTTTAGATTTGTATAAACTTGTATTATAACAATTTTTTTTTATTTCTTTTGTTAACGAAACATATAAATTATCATAAATAACTTTAATGTCTTTGACACCAGACCATTTTATTTTTTGATCAAAAAAATTGCTTTTTAAATTATTTTTGACATTTTTAAATTCAAGAACGTTATTTTTAACAAAAGAATTTTTATTTAAATAAACAATTTTTCCAGATGTAAATACTACTATAATTTTATCTTTATACGTCTCAACATATCCTGATTTTTTGTTACCATGTAAATCTTCATTATCAAAGAAAGGAAGTACTACAGAATTAAAGTTGTAGCTTTCCGATTTATAATTTTCATATTTATGTTTTCCATAATTTAAAATGTTATTCAGTTTATAATTTTCAAGAGTTAAATTATTATTATCACTATTTAATTTTTCAATTGTTGAGTTGAGATTTTTGATTTCTCTTTTTGAATAAGGAATATAAAAAATTGTTTTTTTAAGAAAATTTTTAATAATTGGAGGAGTATTATCTTTTATAAATTTTGAATAATTATTTGAACTATCTTTGTTCAGTAACAATAGTCCAATCAAAAAAAAACATAAAAATAAAAATAAAAATAAAAAAATTTTTGTTTTCATTTATCTTGAAAAAAAATAATTTAATTTATTATATTTTTCTACATATTGAAAAAACATCATATTTCTCTCAGATTTATTTTTAAAATCACTCCTCCTATGTAAACCATTAGTAAATGCAATATAAAGAGTATTAGGTTCTGTTGTAACCTTTATCCTTTTTTTATATAATTTTTTACTTAATTCATCATTTTCATCAAAAAAAATTGAATTTTTAAAAAATTCAATGTAATTGTTATCTATTTTATGGCTTTGTAAGGCATACTCAAATGGAGCATCTGAAACTCCAATGGTATGTGGAGTATAAAACATCTTAAAATGTGGCACAAACCTATCACAATGGAGGTACGTTTCACCCCTTATAGCTTTTTCCTCATTTTTATTAATTTTTAAATAATGCAGATCAACATTAGGCTCAACAATTTTGTTGTAAATTCTTTTTGTGGCTTGATTACTGTAATCTTTTAAATGATCTAACTTATCGATATTTGCCCTTACAACATTTAAATCAGTGTCAATTCTACCTTTAATTTTTTTTGGACTTGATAACCAATAATCATTTTCATTTAATTTTTTTAAATCATCAAAAAGTTTTGTGATTTTAGTCAATTCATTTTTAGGTAATGCATTTTTAATGATGAGAATGCCGTAAAAAGCTAAGGACTGAAACATTTGTGGTGATATTTTATAATCTTTTGTTGAATTAAATATATAACCATCTTCTCCTTTTTGGTTATTATCAAAAAAAAAGTATCTAAAACTATTTTTCTTTTTAAATCTATTTACCCAAAAATTTAGGTATTTAGATTTTTTTGTTAAATTATTATTTTTTTTTAAATATTCAATTCCTGGTGTTCTAAAAATTGTTTTATTAAGTTTTGAAATAAAATATTCTAACATTTTAAAATTTACCTAAATTATTATTATTTAAACAGAAATTCTCGCTAGATGATATGAAATTTTTCAACCTATTTTTTAACTTTATATTGTTGCAATTAGGATATTCTTGTGCAATCCAATAAGTATAGAACAGAGGCTTCCATAAATTATGATAACTTTGAACAGATTTAATTGTTTTTTCAAAATCAGTAAAAAACCAATTTTTTGAAAAAAAAACATTTTTGATAGCATAAAAATTGTATATCTCATCGAAAGATATTTTTTTTTTATAATTAAATTTTTTAATAATCATACCTAGTTCATTTTTAGATTTTGGATGAAAATTAAATTTAAAATTGATGTGTGGATTGTTAAGAGAAGCATTGATTACAGGTGTATTTAATAATGAATAATCTAACCCTACTGTGCCATTAACAGTAAAAACAGCATCAATTTTGTTTCTAACAATTTCGTTATGAGTAATATTTTGTGGAAGTAAAATTATATTTTTATATTTTTTAATTAATTTTTTAACTACTTCTCTTTCATATTTAATATAAATACTCCAATCACTCCCAAAGTTTGGGTGAGTTTTTATATACCATTGAATATTTTTGTTAGAGTTATCTAGCAAAAACTTTAGCCAAATGTAAAAATCCTCAAATAAAGAATTACCCATTGCATGTGGAGCATCTACAAAATCATGCGTGGCAATCAAAAATTTCTTTTTTGTTGTATTAAAATATTTTTTGAAATAATTTTTGTTTTTATTGCCAAAGGGACTTTTTGTTACGTAAGGATAATCGCTAGAATAGTTCCCATCTTTTATTTTGTTAATTTTAAATTTAGCAATTTTTTTAATTTTTTTTTTGTTTCTTTTTGTTTAATGAATTAAATATTTTTTTGAGAAAATGACATTCATAACCTTGATGATATTTTTTTTTAGATATTTTAAAAAGATATTCAGGTGATAAAACGAAACTTTTTATATTTTTGTTGGCAGCAATTCTAAGTGGTATTGCTAAACTATAAACAGCATGGGAGCCAATTACTGCTTTAACTGAATTCTTTTCAAAATAGTTACTCCACACAAAAAATAAATCTATAAAGTCTTTTATAAATAACTTAAATTTTTTATCTTTAAGATTGATTGTAGGTTTTAAATCATAATTTGATTTTAAAAAAGTATCATACATTAAATCACCAACTTTTATATTCTGAATTTTATAATTTTGAAGATTGTTTAAATTTTTAACTTTTTTGAAAAAAAGCTTATATTCATAATCAAGGTGATTACTTTCAATAAAATATTCTTTTTTACATGGATGAAAATAATTTTTTGTACCAAATGAGTTGTAAACTCCATAATATCTCCAATGGAGAGTTTTTAATACTTGAATTAGAACTTTTTTTACAAAACTTATTTTAAAAGGATAAGATAATAGTACATGACCAAAATAAGCAATTATTTTTCCATTATATTTTTCTCTCAATAAATTACTTAAATATGACAATCCTATATGATTGGAACAAAAATTATTAAACTCAATTAATATGATATTTTTAGAATTGCACTTAGTACTAACAAATTTTTTTTTATTATGTAAAAAAAATTTAGTGAAATGATATAAATTAATTATTTTATTTTTCATAAAAAGATCATTATTTTAAATCAAAAAAAACATCACAAACTTTTTGAATTTTTTTATCATGTGAAATCAAAATAATAGTAAGCTCTTTTTTTAAATCCTTGATTTCATTTAAAATCTCATCTTCTGTCTCGTTATCTAAATTACTTGTTGATTCATCTAAAATTAATAAGTTAGGTTTTGTGTATAAAGCTCTTGCAATTCCTATTCTCTGAATTTGTCCAGAAGATATCTTATTTCCTAATTCTCCTACATTAACATCTAAATTTTCAAAAGCTTTATCTAATCTAGAAATTTTAAAAACTTTCTTTAGTAGGTTCTTATCTACATCCTCTTTATTAACTCCAAAGGCAATATTTGATTCTAAAGTGCCTTCAGCAATAAATACTTTTTGTGGCACATAACCTATATTTTCTTGCCATTTTTTTAAATTTTCAAAAATACTGATGTTATCGACTAATATGTTTCCACTAACTGGCCTTAAAAAACCAAGCAATAAATTTATCAATGTAGTTTTACCAGATCCACTTGGACCTTTAATACCAAAGATAGTATTTTTTTTTATAATAAAATTTAATCTTTCAAAAAGATTTTTCTCATTATAATTAAAATTTACATTTTCAAATCGTATATCTTTATTAAGCTCAATTTTAATATTTTTATTAATTTTGATATTTTCTAAATTATCAAATATCGTATTCAAATCTTTTACATACGGCTCACTTTGTCTTATTCTTTGCAAAGAACTTAAAATTTTTCCAATAGAGGGGGCGAATTTTACGAAGCATACCCCAATAATCGCAAGCATTGGTAATATTTCATTTGTGTTTTTGCCATCTAAAATTAAAAGACTAATGACTACGGTTATTATCAAAACAGCCAAAGGTTCAATTAAATTTTTAGGAAGTATATCTTTTAAAGCTAATTTTGCTGTAAGACTGGAAATTCTATTATTGTGACTTGTGAAATTTCTTTCATAAAATTCGCTCTTATCATATAGGTTAATCTCTTTAATCCCATCAATCATTTCTCGAATAGTTTTAAGTCGATTAGTATATCTTTGATTTAGGCTTATTCCAAAAGTTTTAAATGATTTTTTATTTAAAAGAAAAAAAATTAGCAGGAAAAGAAATAATAATGAAAATACAATTAAACTTA
>MDTE01073587.1_pt1 | contig 17632 bp, 15 predicted proteins | sample 811231 | NCBI WGS metagenome assembly MDTE01 (sample SAMN05326651, study PRJNA326480) | marine metagenome | isolation source: seawater | place: Indian Ocean: Red Sea | collected 2010
CGAAGTTAAATGAACACCAAGAAAAGGGTTTTCTAAATCTGGCACAGGATAGACACAGGTATTAAGATTAAACTTTTCTTGATTTGTATATAGATAAACGCCCTTAAAAGGTAGGATCCTATAATTAGTCGAAAATCCAAAGTCTAGTGCTATTTTGTCAGCGTATAGTCCTGCAGCATTAATTAAAAAACCTGTGTCTATTTTACCCTTTGATGTATGTACTAAATTTTCCTCTGATTTGATATAAGCGTTATTAGTTATTAGTTCTATTTTTTCCTCTTTAAGCTGGCTAATTAGGGATTTAATAACTAATTTTGGATCAACTGTAGATGTATTTGGTGAAAATATTGCCCTCTCAAAAGTTGAAACATTTGGGTCTATTTCAGTGACCTGTTTTTGATCTAGCTCAATCAAATCAACATTATTCTTTCTTCCCCTCTCTAAGAGAATATCTAATCCCTCAAGATCATTTTTATTCTTTGCTACAACAATTTTACCGCATTGATTTATAGGTAAATTTCTCTGAATACAATATTCAGTTAAATATTTATTTCCGTCTCTGCAAAACGCTGCTTTTGTAGTGTCAGGAGTATAGTAAAAGCCTGCATGGAGAACTCCGCTATTCCTACCACTAGCATGTAAAGCTGGTTTATTTTCCTTCTCAATGATCGTTATTGAGGAATCTTTAAACTTTGCTCTTAGTGATAATCCGATATTTATTCCAATTATCCCAGCGCCAACAATTAAGAAATCTGTCTTTTTAATATTCACTGCATTAAAAAATCAGTTTTTAGAATTTAGGTAAAAGGTTTTCAGGTATATCGAGTAATTTTTTAAATATCTGGTCTTGATCAGAAATTATAGGGTTTTCTGTAGGCCAGTTAATCTTAAGATCTGAATCATTCCATAATACTCCACCTTCATCCCCCTCTAAGTAATAATCTGTACATTTATATTGAAAATCAGCAGAGTTACTTAAAACACAGAAGCCATGAGCAATCCCAGGTGGAAGAAATAGCTGACAAAAATCTACATCATCTATGATGGTTGAAAAGTGTTTTCCAAATGTCGGAGAATTTAACCTAATATCTAGTGCAACATCAAATACTCTACCTCTTGTAACTCTGACAAGCTTGCCTTGAGGCTTCTTAATCTGATAATGCAAGCCTCTTATTACGTTTTTCCTTGAATGGGATAAGTTGTCTTGAACAAATTCATAATCAATTCCAGCTTCGTTATATATTTTGTTAGAAAAAGTTTCAGTGAAAAAGCCTCTTCTATCAGAATAAATATCTGCTCTGATTAAGAGTACGCCTGGAATTTTTGTTGTTTTTACTTCCACTAGTCTTTATCTGTAAAAAGTCTCATGATGTTTTTTTTATAAGGGCTTGACTCAGGATATATAGATAAATTCTTTTGGATTTTTTTTATATCTGTCCATCCTTTATTGATAGCTACTGCTTCTGGAGAACCAATCAATATACCTTGTCTTTTTTCCATAGTTCTTACAAAAGTCGACGCTTCTGTTAGTGAATCATGAGTCCCCGTATCTAGCCAAGTTGTTCCAGTATTTAAAATTGATACCTTCAATAATCCTTCTTCTAAATAAGAGTTATTAAGATCCGTTATTTCTATTTCACCTCTTTCAGAAGGGGAAAGACTCTTAGCAATATCTACTACGTTGTGATCATAAAAATATAAGCCTGTGACAGCAAAGTTTGATTTGGGTTTTCTCGGCTTTTCTTCGATAGAAATAGCTTTAGATTTTTCATCGAATTCAACCACACCATATGCTTCCGGGGAATCAACATGGCATGCAAATATTAATGCTCCATGAGTATGCTTATTAGCTTGCTCAAGAGACTTATGGAATGTGCTACCAAAAAATAAATTATCTCCTAAAATAAGTGAACATGGTTGACCTTCGATAAAGCTTTCCCCTAATATGAATGCATCTGCTAGTCCGACTGGTTTTTATTGGATAGCGTATTCAATTGAAATACCTAGGTTACTGCCATCTCCTAACAACTCCCTAAAAAGGTTTATATGAGAAGGCGTAGAAATAATTAGAATTTCTCTAATACCTGACATCATCAATGTGGTTAATGGATAAAATATCATAGGTTTGTTAAAGATAGGTAAGAGCTGTTTTGACATTACCCGTGTGACAGGATAAAGTCTTGTTGCCCTGCCTCCAGCTAAAATTATCCCTTTCATAATTCTTATAAACCTATTCTTGATCCATCATATTGCTTTTTGTTAATTTCACTCAACCAGGCTTGATTCTTAAAATACCAACTTAGAGTTTTCTCTAATCCAGAATTCAGGTTTTCCTTTGGCTTCCAGCCTAATTCTTCCTTAATTTTTTCAGAATTAATTGAATACCTTTTATCATGGCCTGGTCTATCTTTTACAAACGTGATGAGATCTTCAAATTGCTTAATACCTGAAGGATGTCGATCAACAATTTTATCTAAAACTCTACATATAGTTCTTACTACTTCAATATTAGTTTTTTCACAGTTGCCGCCTATATTATAACTTTCGCCTATTTGGCCCTTAAGCAATACTGTTATTAAGGCATCTACATGGTCTTCAACATAAAGCCAATCTCTAATTTGATCTCCCTTGCCATATATAGGTATTTTCTGACCATTTAAAGCTTTAGAGAAAGCTAATGGAATAAGCTTTTCAGGAAATTGATAGGGGCCATAATTATTTGAGCAATTAGTTAAAACTACTGGAAGTCCATAAGTTCTATGCCAAGACCTGACAAGATGGTCAGAACTCGCTTTTGAAGCAGAATAAGGGGAACTAGGATCATATGATGAAGTCTCCGAGAAAGAAGGATCATCAAGTTCTAGGTCGCCAAAGACCTCGTCAGTTGAAACATGGTGAAATCTAAAGAATTCTGAACGTTCTTTTCCCATGGTTTCCCAATATTTTAGTGATTCTGACAAAAGAACATATGTCCCAACAATATTAGACCTAATAAATGGTTCAGGACTATCTATTGATCTATCTACGTGTGTTTCAGCAGCTAAATGCAATATTTTATCTGGTTGGAATTTTCTTAGAATCTTAGAAATTCTTTGTTCGGAAGAAATATCACAAATTTCAAGTTCAAACAAATCATTACTCATTACACTTTCAATAGAATCTAATGTAGCGGCATAAGTCATCTTATCTACGCAAAGGACACTGCAATCTTTTCTAGAAACTAAGGCTCTGACAGCAGCAGAACCTATAAAGCCAGCACCACCAGTTACTAATATTTTCATAATAATTTGTACAACTTCACACTTACTTCTGGGTCATCTCTTCGATTTCAGATTTTAGTCTCTCAAACTCTTTTTGCTTTCTATCCAAGAAGTCTTGAGCAAGCGATGATTTTTCTGTTATTCCTTTTGGTGTTAAGAGATAGAGGTAGCTGATTTTATTTTCTGAAGTCTTAAATCTCTCTAGAGTTAAGAGCCCCCTACTAATTAGAGCTTTGAGAATATAGTGAGTCTTCCCTAAGCTGATGCCCAACTCTTTGGAGATCTCCCTTTGAGTAAGGTTTGGGTTATCTTCAAGCATTTTTAATGCTTTGAACTCGAAATCTGAATTTTGATTAGGCAAAAGCTACCGCAAGACTATTAAGTCTGTTAATTTAGTTAGATTTTTTATTGCGTTCATTTTTGAACGATATGATTATACATAATGTTCACTACATGAACAACATATATATAAATCTAACCTAATTTCTAATTTTCTTATCAATATTTAGAATTAGAGCTGTTATTTACATGATAAATTGAATTACTTATCAAGAGCGATATACTTTAAATCGTTACTTATTAAGTAATGTATATTTTAGGAGAAATTTATTATGGATTTTGGAATGGAAAACAGGCTATCAAAAATATTCAGGCCTGATACTGGAAAGACTGTTATGTTGGCAGTTGATCATGGATATTTTCAGGGGCCTACTTCTGGTCTTGAAGATATTGAAAGTACAATAAAGCCACTTGCTCCTCTTGCAGACTGTCTTTTTATAACAAGAGGAATACTTAGAAACTGTGTTGATAGTAAATTGAATCCCTCAATATGCCTCAGAGTTTCTGGTGGTCCTAGTGTTCTACAAGAATTATCTAATGAAGATGTTGTTGTTTCAATAGAAGAAGCTATAAGGTTAAATGCCTCAGGTATAGGAATATCAATTTTTGTTGGAGCCGAGAATGAGGATAGAACCATTTCTAACTTGGGTGCATTAATAAATGAAGCTGAAAAGTATGGGATGCCTGTCTTAGCAATTACAGCAGTGGGCAGGGAAATGGCAAGAGATGCAAGGTATTTAGGTCTTGCGTGTAGGATAGCTGCAGAAATTGGTGCAAGAATCGTAAAAACATATTACTGTGATGATTTTCATAAAGTTGTGGAAAGTTGTCCAGTTCCTATTGTTATGGCTGGTGGAAAGAAAATAAGTGAACAAGATGCATTAATAATGACTGAGAATGCAATAAAATTCGGGGCATCTGGGGTAGATATGGGTAGAAATATTTTTCAAAGTGAGAAACCTGTCTCTATGATGCGTGCTATTAGCTCAATTGTGCATGATGGAGTCACAGCTGAAGAAGCTTTTGATATATATAATAAGTAATTGATGAGCTCAAGCAATAATCACAATAAACTGACAAAGGTTGCTGAATATCATAGTAATTCAGATATAAGAATTAAACGTATAAAAAGACCGACAATTAGTGATCGTGAAATTCTTGTCAAAATGATGGCCTGTGGTATTTGTGGTACAGATGTTATGGAATGGTATCGAAAAAAATCTGCTCCTAAAGTGCTAGGACATGAGATGAGTGGAACCATTGAAGAAATCGGAAAAAGAGTAAAAGATTTTAAAGTTGGAGATAGGGTCTTCGTTTCGCATCATGTTCCATGTTTTGATTGCTATTACTGCAATAATGAGAAACATTCAGCATGTATGTCTCTACATAAAGGAAATTTTTTTCCCGGGGGTTTCTCCGAATATATTAGGATTCCTGAAGAAAATATTAAATATGGAACCTTTATTCTCCCTAGCAATATGTCTTATAACGAAGCAGCAATGATAGAACCTATGGCTTGTGCGGTTGCTGGTCAAAATATGATGAATTTAAAAAAGAATGACACAGTTTTAGTTCTAGGCTCTGGAATATCAGGCTTATGCCATATCATGCTCGCAAAACTAAAGGGTTTGAATGTTATTTCCACGGACATATCAGATTATAGGCTAAAAATAGCCAATGATTTTGGATCAAATTTGAGCGTACATGCTGACAATATTAATTCAGATATGATCAGGAATTTTAATAATGGCAGATTAGTCGAAAAAGTGATCGTCTGTGCAGGAAGTCAGTCTGTTGTGGATAATGCCTTTGAATATATAGATAGGAAAGGAGAGATTTTATTCTTCTCTATACCTCCCAATAAAATTCAGTTGCCATCGTCTGATTTATGGAGGAATGAAATCTCTTTATTTTTTAGCTATGGAGCTTCAACACAAGATATTATTTCTACAATTAATTTATATAAAAAAAATAAAATTCAATTTAAAAAAATGATTACTCATGAAATCGAGTTATCCAACATACATGAGGGATTCAAAATTGTTGAAACTGCCAATGACTCTATTAAAGTTGTTGTGAATCCAGATAATATTTAACTAAGGATTTTTATAAACATATGAAAGTAGAAAATAAGCATTATAGAACAATCTGGCAATCTCAAAATAAGAAAAATGTAATTCATATTATTGACCAAAGACTACTCCCTCATGAATTTAAGATCATAGATCTGCTAACATATCGAGATGCTATAGAAGCTATCTCAGATATGGCTGTAAGGGGAGCACCATTAATTGGAGGAACAGCAGCATGGGGGATCTATCTAGCTTCAATAGAAGCTAAAAATAATAATAAGAGTAAAGATTACATAATAGAAGCCTCTAAAGAAATAAGCAGCTCTAGGCCTACAGCTGTAAATCTTCAGTGGTCGGTTGATAGAATTATAAAAGCTATTGAGGAAACGAATAATTTAGAAGAAATCATTCAAATAGCTGAAACAGAAGCTAAAAATATCTGTGATGAGGATGTTGCTAATTGTGAAAATATTGGTAAACATGGCTTAGACATAATTAAAGAAATTTCTAATAAAAACTCAAAAAAAGTAGTCAATATTCTTACTCATTGCAATGCTGGGTGGCTTGCAACAATTGATAGAGGAACTGCTACAGCACCAATTTATGCGGCTAGGGATGATGGGATTGATATACATGTATGGGTTGATGAAACAAGGCCAAGAAATCAAGGAGCTCACTTAACATCATGGGAATTTATAAACGAGGACATCCCTCATACGTTGATTGTTGATAATGCTGGGGGTCACCTTATGCAACACGGCATGGTTGATATTTGTATTGTTGGAAGTGATAGGACTACACGAGCTGGAGATGTAGGGAATAAGATTGGTACTTATCTGAAAGCTCTAGCGGCTTATGATAATAATATTCCATTCTATGCTGCGCTTCCAGATTCAACAATTGATTGGGGGATAAGAGACGGCTTAAAGGAAATACCAATAGAAGAAAGAGATGCGAGAGAAGTAAGCCACATAAGCGGTCTATTAGATAATAAAATACAGAGTGTACAAATTAGCCCTAGCTCAACAGAAAGTAAAAACTTTGCTTTTGATGTAACTCCTGCAAAATATATTACGGGTTTAATTACACCTAGAGGAATAACAAAAGCCAATGAGATTGATATTAATAAACTTTATCCAGAATTTTAAAAGGTTTGTATGGCAAAAATAGGCATTATAGGCGGTTCAGGACTAGATGACCCAAAAATATTCAAGTCTTCGAAACATACGGAGATCGAGACTCCTTACGGTGATCCATCTTCTTCAATAAAAGAAAGCGAAGTAAAAGATCAGGAAGTTTTTATTATCGCTAGACATGGAAGAGATCATTCAATTAATCCTTCCAGTGTTAACTATAGGGCGAATATATGGGCCCTGAAGGAAATCGGATGCAAATATATTTTGGCTTCAACTGCTGTAGGATCTCTAAGAGAGGAAATAAAGCCTGGCGACATTGTTCTACCCAATCAATTTATAGATTTTACTAAAAAAAGGGAATCTACATTTTTTGATAATCAAGAAGTAATTCACACTCCTATGGCTGATCCCTTTAGTAATGAGATTATAAATATAATTACTAAAGTAGTTGAAAGTCTGAAAATCAGATTTCATAAAAATAAGACTGTTATCACAATCGAAGGTCCAAGGTTTTCCACAAAATCTGAAAGCCTTATGTTTAGATCATGGGGAGCAGATATTATTAACATGAGTACTTGTCCCGAAGCAGCCTTAGCAAAAGAACTCGGTCTCCATTATGCTTCAATAGCAATGGCAACTGACTATGATTGCTGGAAAGAAGATGAAGAGGAAGTAACTTGGGAATTAGTTCAGAAAATAATGAACGAGAATGCTAATAATGTTCTAAACATCTTTGAAGAAGTCATTCCTTTATTAAGCTCATAATTATTTGCTCATCGAATAAAGGAAGATAATCAGATGAACATTAAATCAAAGATTAGGACTATTCCAAATTATCCCATTGAAGGGATTATGTTTAGGGATATTGCTACACTAATTTCAGATTCAGAGGGTCTTAAAGATTGCGTTAATGAGTTTTATGATAGATATAGGAATTTTGATATTGATTATATAGCAGGTATTGAATCAAGAGGTTTTATAGTAGGTTCAGCATTAGCTTACAGTCTAAATAAAGGTTTTGTGATGATAAGGAAACCAGGAAAGCTTCCAGGGGAGGTTATTAGTGAAGAATATCAATTGGAATATGGAAAAGATAAAATAGAGATTCAAGCAGATGCCTTTCCAGAAAGCTCCAAGATACTTTTGGTTGATGACCTGATAGCAACAGGTGGGACAGTTATAGCAGCGATAAATTTAATTGAAAAATTAGGGGGCCTTTTAACAGAAGTGGCCTTTATTATAGACTTGCCAGACCTAGGAGGGAGTAAGAAATTACAAGACATGGGGTACCCATTCTTTTCTATTACTGAATTTGAAGGTGAATAGTTTCTTGGATTAAATTCTTATCACTGCTACTTTTCTATTGGTAGTGTGGCAAAACGAAAATGCAAGACAGAAATAAATAATGAAAATATAAAGCCCAAAATAGCACCGAATGCTGTGATCAATCTCCTTTGTGGGCCTGCTGCTTGATCTGGTATAAAAGCAGGATCAACTACCTTAAAAACAAACTCGTCCTTAACATTTGCCATAACCATAGATTGCATTTGCTTTTCAATAAGTTTGGATAAAATAAGTTTTGTATTGGCATCATTGCTATTTAGCTCATTTTGCAAAAACTCAATGCTTTTACTACTTTCTTCTAAAGCCTCTTTCCTCATATATTCATTTACTCTTTCAATTAATCCGTTAGCTAATTCAGTTCCAAATTTGGGATCACCCCAAGTTATTGTCATTTCTATGAGTAATCCTGAAGTCTGAACATCCATGGCTGCCTCTATGCTCTTATAACCACTTAGAAGGTCTGATTCCATTAATATAGGCAACAAGTTATTTTCTTGGATGTACTTTTCAATAAATTGTCTTGACCTGAGTATAGCGAGTGCATGCTCTAAAGGTGGAGCAGAAGTTGTTAATGAGTCGCCTCCACCGCCGCCGCCTGCAGATCCCAAGAAGCCTCCAATTACGCTTGGAATGTTAACTGATCTGCCACCACTTTCAACCAATAAAATATTAGACTCATAGTACCTTGGTATTGAAAGCGAGTATGACGCGGCAAGAATAACTACGATAGAGGTTATAATCAAGATAACCTTTCTATAAATAAGAATAAGATCAGTTAAATCGTTTAATGCAAAGTCAGCATCTAGTGTGTAGCCTTCTATATCAGACTTATCTACAAAGAGGTTAAAAAATTTAGCTAATTGTTGTTTCATGATCTAGTTTTACTAGAAACTATTAACCGCAGCTGCGGCTAGTGCCATTTGATAGATTATTTGTGTAATTTCTGTCGATGCCCTGATTGCATTAAATGGCTGTAATTTGACAGGTACGACAATAGTATCTCCTGGTCGTATTTGAGATTTTGGTCCCCTAAAGAAACTTCCACTACTTGCTATTTCGTTGGAGAGTACGATGGTCCCATCTGCTTTGATTAAATAAATAGCATCTAGGTCAGCAAATTCATTAGTTCCCCCACTCAAATTAAGGTAATCATTCATATTAAAGTTTTCTTTGTGAATATGAGAATTTGCAACATAAACCTCACCAAGAACTGATACAGTTTGTTTTTGCTTAGGTATAAACAAACTATCGCCATCTTCCAAAACTAATTCTTGTGATTCGTCTAAGATTGACTGTAAATCAATAATTAGCCTGCCTAACTTAAGTTCTTCTGGATTATCAGCGGTAATTAGCTGTGTAAGTTGGGAAATAGCACTTGAACTAAGGCTTGTTTCACCTAACCCTACTGATTGAGATGTTAATGCTATCTTCCTTCTAAGTTCTCTCTGCGCTGAACTTAGCCTTTCTTGTTCAGCTTCCTTTATAGACTCTCTTTGAAAATAAGCAGCTTCAATAGAGCCTGTTGGTTTTAAACCGCCTGCTCTCTTTATAAGATCTAGAAGATCCTCATTTGCTGATAAACGATAAACACCAGGAAATAAAACTTCGCCAGTAATCTCTGCGGTCTTTACATCATTATTCATTTTCTTGACATTAATCACATCTAAAGGAAGAAGATCAGTATTTGCTTGGGAATTTATAGAAGCTGAGTAATAAGTATTACTCAAAACGACCTCTGCGCCATCCTGAACACTTCTGCTCAACTCAATTTCACTGGAATAGCTAGAATCTTTTAGCCCGCCTCCTGCATTAATAGCGCCTTCTATTGTCATATTCTTTACTAATGGGTATCTTCCAGGGAAATGTACATTCCCTTGAATTTCTATTGAATTCCTTTTATTAGATTTATCAATCTGCCTATCTATTACTCTTATATATGGCTCAATAAGTTGTTGTCGACATAGCGATGTAATTGTTGTATCTATTGATTCAGTATCACTATCATCAGATCTATTTTCTGATATCTCTTGCTGAACCTCATCCTGAAGAGCCATTATCTCTTGGGGTGTATTTAGCTCTGCCAGATCTTTTAATGCTATTTTCTTGTCTACTTCAAAACCGCTAGATTCGACAACTTTGATTGCAAGACCCTTAGGTAAGATACAGTAGTCATATATTGAGTATTCATAATATCCTTGAAGAGTATCAGCTTCAGTTGCAGTTGATCCAGAAAGAACTCCATCAGGACCAAATCCAAATGCGGTTTCCTCTATCGATGCTTCTGCATTTGTTTCATCTAAAAGTGATTTCCTCAAGTAAGTTAAAGACTGCCATTCATCTTTGAGTGAAACTTGGTTATTTTCTACAACAAATTCCCGTTGAATGAGTCTTGTGGTTATCTGCTCTGGTGATAGCAAACTAGGCAATAGCAAAATCTCATCCTTTTCATTTAGGAGGATATTTTCTTCCAGTGCAACGTTTTGAAAAATTTTATTAAGGCTAGCCTGATGATATTCGTAATTCTGAGAATCTTCTCTTTTTCTCTTAACTAAAAGATAGTCCATATCTGTCATTGACAACAGATCATCTTCAGAGGCGAAGATATCAGAAATTTTTACCCCTTCATACCATGGATAAAATCCTGGATTAAGAGCGTGACCCTTTACTAGCAAAGATTGCATTAAAGTGTCATTGACTGGAAAAATACTAACAAAATCACCATTTTTTAGATTAGTTTCTTTATTACTAGCGGTTTCTAGTTGAGCGCTGAGTAACTTATATGCGTCTATTTCTTGATCTATTCTTTGTATTTCAATTTTCCCGGCATTTGCCTCAGGCTTTAAATTTCCAGCAAAAGCCACTAAGGCATTAAGATTCTCTGAATCTTTTAACTCATATATTCCGGGTCTTGCTACCTCTCCCTGTATTGCTACCGACTTAGATTTAGGTGGTATAAAAATAACATCCCCATCTCTTAATCTAATATCTTTTGATGTATCGCCTTTTAATAAAAGATCATAAAAATCAAAAGAGCTTATGGTTTTCCCATTACGCTTAAGCTCAATATTCCTCAAAGATCCATTTAAGCTAACTCCACCACTAACAAAAATTGCATTTGTCAGAGTTGATAATCCACTCACAGTAAACATCCCTGGTTGAAAGGCATCCCCAAGAATAAAAACGTTAATTGTTCTAAGCTTTCCTAAGGATATACTAACTTCGGCACCTATAATCTCTCTTTTTACAACACCGCGAATAACTTCTTTCATCTCTGAAAATGTAAGGCCGGCAACAGGGACCGTCCCAATATTTGGGAATAATATTTCACCCTCCCTAGTTACCTGAACAGTAAATTCACTATTTTGATTGCCAAAAATAAGAACTTTTACATTGTCGCCTGGACCAATGAGATAATCTTCAGGAACAGGTATATTGCTCAAAAGTGCAAATGTAAGAGGTTGATTATTAAAAAAATCATAGCCAAATAATTTTAAAGGCACTTCATTAGATTTAGGTTTTTGAGAACCCAAAAAAGTATCGCCTCCATTGTATCCAAAACTACTATCAGAAAGATCCGTGGTATTTCTTCTATTGATGCTTATTGAATCTTCCTCAACTACTGCGTCTTCTGGGAGAATTTGTTCGTCCGAACTGACAGAAGATAGACCATCTACCAGACCACTCAAGGAGGCTAGTGAATCCATGTCATTCAGTTGAGCATTCACTGGTGATGCTAAGACTAATATTAAGATTAGTTGCCACTGTTTCTTTAAAAGATTCATTTATATATTCCTAAATTATTTATTCTACTATCTTTAATAGTAATTATTCTCAAAATCGGGTTATAAATCCTAATGAAAATAATGCTTTATATCTCCATGAGTTACAAAAAGTTACATAGAATCGACGAAGAATAACAGAATACCTAAAAAAATAAATATAAAATTCTTATAGTTTAAAATCGTCCATAGTCAATTTAGTTTCTAAATCTGTAAAAAGTAGCTCGACCTTTATTTTCTTTTGAAGCATATCCAATAGAATCTTTGCTCTATCATTGCTCTTCTTTAAAAAAATTCCTTTGCTACCCTTTAATAAACCACTGGTAACAAGGACTGTGTCCCCATAAACATATTTTTTTATTCTCATTTCTTTTACAAAATTCTGATCATAATCAGATCTTGATTTTAGACTTGAGATAAAATCATTAGAAACTTCTGCTAATTTATTACCAAACCTGACGATCTGCGATACACCGCTTGTAGATCTTATAAAGCTATAGTCTTGTTGCTCCACATCAAATCTGGAAAAAATATATCTTGGAAACATTACCTTTGAACTAATTACATCTTTCTTCAAGGGGTCAACGGTAACCAAAATAGGAAGATATGCTTCTAAAGACTGATTTTCTAAATTAACCTTTGCTATCTTTTCTTGATTGGGTTTAGTATATATCAAATACCACTTTTTCATTTCATGTGCTTATAAATCAACAGTTAAGTTTTCTATTCTAGAAGAAAAGAAATGAAATGAATATTTGAAAAGAAAATAAATAAAAAATATCCGTGAATACTATAACCTTAATATTTAACGACTTAAGTTTATATGTCAAATAATGAAAACATTATAATTATTGGTGCTGGCCAAGCTGGTGGAATGGTAGCCATTCTATTAAGAAAGGGAGGCTTCAAAGGAAAAATCACATTAATTGGTGAGGAAAGCCTATTACCATATGAGAGACCTCCATTATCTAAATCTTATTTAACAGAGGAAGTTGACTTTAAAAGACTGCATCTAAGATCACAAAAATTTTATGAGGATAATGAAATTAAATTAATATCTGGATTTAAGATTGATGAAATAGATAGAAATAAGAATTTTGTTAATTTAGAAGATGGAAGGAATTTTCCCTATACAAAACTCATAATAGCTACAGGATCAAAATACAAAGAGCTACCTATAGAGCCTTCAAAGAAGATTAATTATCTCAGAAATAAATCTGAAGCAGACAAAATAAAATCTTATTTAAATAAAAATAAGAGTGTTCTTATTATAGGTTCAGGCTATATAGGGCTAGAGTTAGCAGCTGTATCAATAGAAAAAAAACTTGATACCAGTATGATTGAACTCACAAATAGAGTCATGAATCGATCCGTTTCAGATATTACTTCAGATTTCTTCTACAACAGACATATGCAGGAAGGAGTTAATATCTTATTGGAATCTAAAGTAGAAAAGCTAACTGAAAAAAACAAAATAATAGAGGCTCACCTATCGAATAAAGAAACTATAATTACTGATTTTTTAATTATTGGTATAGGTGTAGAACCTAGCATCAAACTAGCAGATGATGCAGGGCTCTCATGTAAAGATGGTATTACAGTAGACAAGAATTGCCGTACTTCCGATAAAAATATCTTTGCAATTGGAGATTGCTCTAACCAATATAATTATTATTTTAATGGAAATATAAGACTGGAATCTGTAGACAATGCTGTTAATCAAGCAAAGATTGTCGCTGCATATTTAACTAATAACCCTATAGACTATAAAAATGTCCCATGGTTTTGGACAAAACAATACAACTTAAACCTTCAAATTGCTGGCTTTATAAAAGAAAATTATCAGAAAAAGGTGGTTGGCTCTATGGAAAGAGATAAGTTTGCTGTCTACCATTTGCATAACCAAAAATTAAAAGCTGTAGAAGCAGTCAATAGCCCTAAAAGCTTTATTAGAGGGAAGAAATTAATCAAATCTGAAGAAATTATTACTAATGAAATGCTTGTATAAGTTTTCTAAATTATCTTTCAAAATAATTATCAAGATATTGACTGAAAGAAATATTTTGATGTCTTTCTAATTTCTCTTGTTCCTTCTTGGATCGCGAAACCTCATCCTCTATTTTTTTAATAATTTGTTTATTAAGGTGGGTTTCTTTTAGAAGTTTTTCTTTGTTTTCATGAGCAATTTCGGTGCCTATTTGATCCATGGTCTTTTCAGATGAAAGAAAGTTATCTAAAATTCTTCCCGAAGGCGTTTCATCTTTTTTTATCAGTCTCCTCTTATATTTATCAATCATACTAATATTATTTCCTAGATTTTCATTTATTAAATGTAGCTTATCAAATATCTCACATGCCCAATCATCTAGGCTTATTGTTTTTGAATCTCTCTTAATAGAAAGGTTTTTTTTCCTTCCCATTCTTGAAACTAGCAAATCATTACTTTTTATCTCGTTATACTCTTTTTTTGTCATTATTGGGCTGGGTGTAAATGTGCAATAAATTATTACCGTCTTAAGAAACATCAAGTCATCTATACTTATCCCAGTTCTTGTAAAGGGATCTAGGTCAATTGAGCGAAGTTCAATATAATCCACTCCTCCAGTTTTCAATTTAGATGTAAGTCTAGATTCATCAATAATAGAGCTCTTTGGTCTTGCTATAGAATAATATTCGTCTTCTATCTGCAAAATATTAGGGCTAATTTGAGTCTTATTGCCAGATTCAGAACTAGGGAAATCAGCAAACCTTTTTGAGTGAGTATTTGTAGCCTCCAATAAATCATTAGTGTATTCATCAATATTGTTAATAGAAATAAAAAGATCGGACCTATCAGAATTGTTATAGCCCAAATCACTCATTCTCAATGAAGTAGCATAAGGGAGATAAAAGGAATTATTATGAGTTAAAAAATCATCATTAGTTTGATTAGTGAAGTTTTTTGAAACTATAGGAGAACAACCAAATAGATATAAAAGAAGCCAATTAATCCTATGTATATTTCTAATAGTAGCTAAATATATCTCTGACCTAATCTCACTCTCATTATATTCTGGAAACTTTTTAGAAATATCCTTAAAGAATATTTCAGGATAAGAAAAATTATAATGCAGGCCGGATATGGTTTGCATCAGTTTTCCATATCTATGAGATAATCCATTTCTATAAACAGTCTTAAATAAACCTAAGTTTGATTTACCATATTTGCCAATCGGTATATCTGCTTCACTTTCTATAAACGGCGGCATACTTAAAGGCCAAAGAAGGTCGTTGCCTATTTTGCTTTGAGTAAATTTTTGAATACTATCTAGAAATTCTATGCAATTACTAAAATCTTTTGTGGGTGGTGTTATGAATTCAAATTGTGATTCTGAAAAGTCAGTTGTTATGTAATTGTTGCATAGCGAAGAACCTAAAGTGCTTTCATATTCATTCTTTGAAATTCTAGAATCAGAGATTCTGAGGTTTTCTTTTTCAATACCTACAGGGCCGTTAGTAAATTCTCTTAAACTATTACCTGAAAGGATATTAGAAAAATAATCGTTATCAATTTGCATTAATTAACTCTTTCACTTGGACTTGTCCCAAATCCTGAAAGAATTTTTGTAAAAGACCAGGGTTTTCTTCTAATTGATGCAAAATCTTGTCCTATATCATTAGATAACTCATAAATTGATCCTAGTGCTAATTTTTGACCTTGGTCTTTGGTTAAAGGGGACCATGAATATCCTGTTCTCCCTCTTTTGGATGAATTTATATAAAATAAATCAAGCGGCAACTCAAAATATACCCATTTACTAAAGCTGCCTTCCCCTGTGCATGCAGAATCACAATCAGTTAGAGAAAACTTACCACCAACCCTTGCGCCTGTCTGAAATCTTCTTGATAGGTCAACATCAAAGCCAACATCTTTTCCTAAGAATTTACCGTAGCTTGTGGCTAGCCTTAGATTATAAAAAGGTATGTTGTAGTATAAACTAATAAATCCTGTGGTTGTTTCATACTCTTTAAATCCAAATCTCTGATCATAGTCTCTTTGTCTAATTCTCCAAGCATCAATACCTAAAGACCAATTCATATGGTCGGGAGTGTATAATAACTCCCCACCAACACCGCCATACATCCATTCTAGGTAACCAGCGGTTGCCCTGCCTTTTATATTAGGGCTAATATTAAAAAAATAATCTAAGGTGAGATTTCTAAGACCGCTTTCTCCTTCTGTTAGATAAAGTCTTCTGTTTTGTCGAACATGATGGAGTTTTCCGTCAGGTACGTGCCAAGTATATTTATGAAAATTGTTTTTGATTTTTTGAGCGTAGGTAGTATTCAAATATAGGCCTTTTTTAAATGAGACAGAAGCATTAATCAATGCTTCTAATTGCCAAAAATAGAACTGAATCTGGTGTTGAAGTGTCCCAGTCATATGTGGTTGAACTGACCATTTAAAAGTAGGATAAGCATACTCATTTTCCACATAAGTAGCGTCCGGTAACAAAACAGAATAATTATTAAATTCTATTAGAGATTCATCTAGGGCTCCTAGAGCAACTGATTGACGTAATTTTTCTATTGGAATCGATGTTCTAATAGATTCAATTCCTGCATCAAAATTAATTATTGTAATTATATCAATATTCTTTGGAGCATTATTAGCCACTATCCTACTAGACATATCGATTGCAGCTAGAGGCTGAGGATATCCCCCCTGGCTGATTTCTGCCTGTAATTCATTGCCATTAAAAGTCAGCCCATGTAGAAGAAATCCTTTTTGACCTAATTCCCAAGCAATTTTCTCTCTTAGGTATTTTTTCCATTGATCATTTAATTTAGAGTAAGGTTTTAATGTTGGCTTCTTTAATTTCTCTGCTCCCATTCTAATCTTATCGCTAACACCTTTGTTCAAGTTTGAGTGAACTACAGCTCTTGCAAAAACTGTATTTCCTCTAACAAAACCGAGTGATAAATCTACCCTATCTCTTTCTGAAAGTGTTAAACCATAATTTAAGGCTATATTTATAGGCGAGTCCAATGTTACATCTTCTTCACATTTCCGAATATCATAACACTGACCAACAGCATCGGAATACATTGATGAATCATATTCGATTTTAAGTGATAAGTTAGGTATTGGGCTAAAGTATTCTAGGCCCCCAAAGAATGCAGCTGATTCTCCAGTAAAAAATCTACCAAATCTTAATGTCCCCCCAAGTGAGGAGCCTTTAAAGCCTCCGCCCCTTCTTTTATAGTTTTCAGCAATAAAACCAATTGGATTGTCTATATGCGCTCTTTCACCTAATGATCCCCATCCCATACCCAAAGTAAGATCAAAATTGCCAATCATCTTATTAGCAACAATATACTCCGAAGCATAAGCACCTGTTCCAGCAAAATCAGAGAAGCCTACTGCTAAAGCTGGCAATGAGCTAGTCTCTTCTAATAATCGAAACTTGAAATCTATACCTTTATCTTTCCATGTTTGAGGGGAACCAGGGTTATATGCTTTGTATTGCCCCTCTGTATACCTAACTACAGCCTCTAACCATGGGAAAAACTGAACAGAGCCGTATAATCTGTTGTAGGGTTCTTCTGAAGACAGTCCAAAAGATAATTCGCCATCAGGCTGAAACCTAGCTGAAGGCACCGCAATAAGTCCTGTCATGCCATAGGTATTATGAGTGAAAGAAGAACTATCTTCATTTTCA
>MDTE01007746.1_pt1 | contig 17626 bp, 18 predicted proteins | sample 811231 | NCBI WGS metagenome assembly MDTE01 (sample SAMN05326651, study PRJNA326480) | marine metagenome | isolation source: seawater | place: Indian Ocean: Red Sea | collected 2010
CCGCCAGTGACAAATATATATCGCGCCATGGAATTATGTTATAGACCGATATTAAATAATTTCAAAGTATTAATTGTTATTCTCTGGAATTTTTGGGGTCTCTTCTTGATTTTCCTCTATTTTATCTAAAACCGATCCTGTAGGCTCCAGTTCACTTCTTGATATAATAGTCAGGGATAAGCTACAAATAATAAATAATGTTGCTATTACAGCTGTTGATTTTGTTAGAAAATTACCTGCAGATCTTGAAAACATAAAGCTTTCTTGAGAAATTCCTATACCTAGGGCTCCTCCTTCTGATTTCTGAATAAGAACTAAAACAACTAAAACAGCTGCCAAAATAATATTTATTACAAGTAGTGTATTTTCCATGCGAACTAATTAATTGTTTTTTTTATTATATCAATAAATTTTTTTGAGTTTTGTGAGGCAGATCCTACTAAAAATCCTTTAATACCTCTTATATTTTTAAGATTAGATATATTTTTATCATTTACAGATCCACCATAGAGAATGGGTAATTTTACACTTGTTTTTTTTGATAATATTTTTCTAATATTGCTTACATTAGTCTCTAACTCATTATGTTTAGGTATTACGCCTGTTCCTATTGACCATACTGGCTCATATGCAATTAAAATATTTTTATAATTTTTAATACCTTTAAGTCCCTTATTAATTTGGTTTTTTAAAATTGTGTGTGTAATTTTTTTTCTTTTTTCTTTTAAAGTCTCACCTATGCAGAAAACAATTTTTAAATTTTTATTCAAAGCTGAAAGAATTTTTTTATTTATATTGGCATCAGTTTCTCCAGCAGTTCTATTTTCAGAATGTCCTATAATTACATATCTACATCCCAGTTCTTTTAACATCTTGGGACTTATGGACCCTGTAAATGAACCATAATTTTCAATGTGATGACAGTTTTGTCCGCCTATAGAAATTTTTGTTTTTTTGAACTTATTCATAAAGTTATAAATCAACGTAAAGGGTGGAAAATATATAATTTTAGCCGTATTATATTTTTTTTGTTTACTTAAATTAATTAATTCATTTAAAGAACTTAAGGTTGATGTGCTTCCATACATTTTCCAGTTGGCAATAAAATATATATTATTTGTCATATATGATATTTTAATCTATAGATTTGTTTTTTAAAAAATCAATAAATAAAGAATTTTTATTATGATTAATAAATTTAAAAGTATTACAAATTCCAAATTTTCATGGATTATTGTTGCCTTGATAGCAATACCTTTTGTTTTTTGGGGAATGGGCGATGTATTTACAAAAGGAAACTCTAATAACGTTGCAAAAATAAATAACAGCACAATTTCAATTACTGATTTCATTAACCACATAAATCAGTCGGGTTTAAATGAGAATATTATAAGAGAAAACCTAGATAAAAATATTTTTGAAGATTTATTAAGTGTATTAATTTCACAAAAGTTGATGGAAATGGAAATTAATAATCTAAGCTTAAATTTTTCTGACAAAACATTAAAAGAAAAAATAATTAATAATCAAAATTTTTTTGATAATAATAATAATTTTTCCAGAACTAAATATGAAAAATTTTTGCTAGAAAATAACTTTTCTGCTGGAGAATTTGAAAACAGACTTAAGTCAAATGAACTTCAAAAAGTTTTGTTTAATTATATAAATGGTGGATTAGTTATTCCAAAATTTTTAGTTAAAAAAAAATATGTTAATGAAAATAAAAATATAAGTGTCAACTTTGTAAACTTAGAAGAAAATTATAATAAGGATTTTAGTTTCCAAGAAATAAATGAATATATTAAATCAAATGAAGATAAATTAAAAAAAGATTTTATAAATTTCAGTTACGTAAAAATAACTCCAAAAAGTTTATTAGATGCAGAAGAATTTAATGATGAGTTTTTTAGAATTATTGATGATATTGATAACAGGGTATTAAACAATGAAAATATTAAGTCTATTGCGAAACAATACGATTTAGAACTTATTTTTGTTAATAATTATTATCCTTTTGATAAAGAATTTGAACTTATTTACTCAAAAAAAAATAATATTAATCAAGTTAATTTAATTGATAACAATAGCCATTATTTTTTATTTAATATTGACAAAATTGAAAATAAATTACCAGATATAAATTCAGATAAATTTAGAGAAGAAATTAAATTAACTTTAAAAAATCAATTTAAATTTAAATATAATAAAAATCTTCTTGAAGACATTCAAAACAAAAAATTAACATATGATGACCTTAAAGAATATAATAACAATGTTGAGGAAATTTTAATTGACTCAGTTAATGATAATAATAAATTTTCTATTGAAGCTGTAAAATTAATTTATTCGTTACCAGAAGAGTCATTCGTTCTAGTAAATGATCCTCTAAATAACATATATTTAGCATATATAAATAAAATTAGTATTGAAAACAATATTACCGACGATCAATTTAAAAATTATCTATTAAAATCTAATAGTGAAATTAGAGATACACTTTACACAAGCTATGATACTTTTCTAAGTAAAAAATATGAAATTAAAGTATTTCAAAATACTATTGAGAGATTAAAAAATAATTTTAGATAATGCTTAATAAATCAATTTCTGAGTTTAAAAGAAGTCATGTAAATAAGAAAAATCAAATTTTATTCCATACAATTAATTCTGATGGTGTTAAAGAGACCGAAAATTTAATTAATAATTTTTTGATTGAAAAGAATAGTTTCATATTTGAGTCAGTTGAAAAAGGTAAGATAAAAGGTCGATATACTATATTAGGAAAAAATCCAGACTACATTTGGGAATTTCAAGGGAATAAATGCAAAAAAATATTTAATAATAAAATTAAAATAATAAATAATTCACCTAAAAAATTAATTGATCAAATTATTGAAAATTTTAAGTTTGAAATACCAAAAGAATTACCAAATATTAGTTCTATAATTTCAGGTTACTTTTCTTATGATATTATCCGCTATATTGAGAGTATTCCGAACACATGTAAAGAAGATTTAAATATCCCAGATGTAAGACTTATTCGCCCTAAATCACTTATTATTCTAGATAACCTAGAGAAAAAAATCCATTTTATTAGAAATTTCTTTAAAGAAGAAAAAGTAAAAAATTATTTTGAAACTTTTGAGAATGTTAAATCTGACATAGAGGATTTAATACTTTTAGCAAATAATAAAAATTTTTTTGATAAAAAGGACGATCAAACTAGAGTAAAAGTAAAATCAAATATCACAAAAAAAAGATTTTTAAAAAATGTGATTAAAGCTAAAAAATATATAAAGAAGGGTGATATTTTTCAAGTTGTTCTGAGTCAAAGATTTAAAGCTAAAATGAAGAAGGATCCAATTGAAGTTTATAAAAAGCTTAGAGTGACAAATCCCTCACCTTTCATGTATTTTTTTAACTTTAATGATTTTCAAATTATAGGAGCTAGCCCTGAAATTCTTGTAAGGTTAAGGGATGGTCAAATAACTATTAGACCAATTGCAGGAACAAGACCTAGGGGTAAAAATAAAAAAGAAGATATTTTTTACGAAAAGGATCTATTAAAAGATAAAAAAGAATTAGCAGAGCACTTAATGCTTTTGGATTTAGGTAGAAATGATACGGGAAGAGTTTCCCAAATTAATACTGTTAAGGTTACTGAAAAATTTAAAATTGAAAAATATTCTCATGTAATGCATATAGTTTCAAACGTAGTTGGAAAATTTAATAATAAGTATAGCAAATTTGACACATTATTATCAGGTTTTCCTGCTGGAACTGTGTCTGGTGCACCAAAAATAAGAGCAATGCAAATTATAGATGAATTGGAAACTACTAAAAGAAAAGTTTATGCTGGTGGTATAGGATATTTTACTGCTGCTGGCGAATTTGATACGTGCATTGCTTTAAGAACAGCTGTTGTCAAAGATGGGTTTTTATATGCTCAAGCAGGAGCAGGTATAGTGGCTGATAGTAAACCTATCAATGAATTTATCGAAACTAAAAATAAAGCAAAAGCTTTGATTAAAGCCATGGAGTAACTCAATGTCTAAAATTTTATTAATAGATAATTACGACAGTTTTACATACAATCTTTATCATTATGTTTCTAGTTTTAATAAAAATGTTGAGGTTAAAAGAAACGATAAAGTTGATACAAATAATATTATTAAAAATAAATATAAAAAAATTATTATTTCTCCAGGTCCTGGAAATCCAAACCAAGCAGGAAATTGTTTAGATATAGTAAATCATCTTTATAAAAAAGTTCCTATTTTGGGAGTTTGTTTAGGTCATCAAATAATTGGACAAGTTTTTGGGTCCAAAATTATTGAAGCTAAAAAACTAATGCATGGAAAAACTAGTATAATTAAAAATAAAAGAATTGGAGTATTAAAGGGATTAAAAAGTAAATTTACTGCGACTAGGTACCATAGTCTTATTGTAGATAAAGCAACTTTATCCAAAGAATTAATAATTACTGCTACAACCGATGAAAATATAATAATGGGATTAATGCATTATAAATATCAAATACATGGGGTTCAATTTCATCCGGAAAGTATAAATACAAAAGTTGGAATGAAAATAATCGAAAATTTTGTTAAATTATAAAATGAAAAATTCATTAAAAAAACTAAAAGATAAAATTGATCTTAGTTTCAATGAAACAAAAGATATATTCACTACAATAATGAGTGGAGAAGCCTCAGAGGAAGAAATTTATGAATTCTTAACTCTATTGTCAAATAAGGGTGAAGTATCAAGTGAAATTGCTGCTGGTGTATATGTTTTAAGAGAGAAATCTTTAAGGGTAAATTCAGAAAATGCAATAGATACTTGTGGTACCGGTGGCGATGGTAAAAATACTCTTAATATTTCAACGGCATCTGCACTTTTATTGTCATCTATTGGAGTTAAAGTTGCTAAGCATGGAAATAAGGCTGTTTCATCTAAATGTGGTTCTGGGGATGTATTAGAGAAGTTAAATATCAATATTAATTTAGATGCTAGAGCAGTTGAAAACAGTATTAATAATTTTAACTTTGGTTTCATGTTTGCACCAAATTTTCATTCAGCAATGAAATATGTTGGACCAATAAGAAAAAAAATTGGAAAAAGAACTATTTTTAATATGATTGGACCTTTAAGTAGCCCTGCCCTAGTTAAAAAACAAGTTGTTGGAGTGTTTGATAAGAAGCTATTAAGTATTTTTGCAAATGCATTGAAAGATTTAGAGATTACCAATGCCTGGATTGTTAATAGTGAAGATGGATTAGATGAAATTTCTCCATATGCTACTACTAATATTTGTCAGTTAAAAAAAGGAGAAATAACTAATATTACAATTAATCCAACTGAATTAAAAATCAATACTAAGGGCTTCGAAACAATTTTAGGTCAAGATGCGTATTATAATTCAAAAAAAATTATTGATATTTTTAAAGGTGAGGATAACGACTTTTCTATTGCTGTATGTTTAAATGCTGCAGCGGGATTAGTTGTTTCTGGAAAAACAGATAGCTTTAAAGAAGCTTATCACGAAACAAGAGATCACATTTTGTCGGGAAAAGCTTTAAATCATTTAAAAAAAATTCAAAATGGTATCTAATTCTTTAGAAAAAATAATTAATAAAAAAAAAGACAAATTAAATTCTTTAAAAAATAAATTAAAAATTGAAGAATTAAGATATAAGATTGAAAATTTTAACAGATATTTTAATTTTAAAGAGAAAATATATTTTAATCTTTTAAAAGGAAAATACTCCTTAATTGCTGAAATAAAAAAAGCAAGCCCTTCAGCTGGTGTTATTATTGAAAACTACAATCCTGTTGATATAGCTGCAATCTATCAGAAAAAAAAAGCTACCTGCTTATCTGTTTTAACCGAGGAAGATTTTTTTCACGGAAACTTAGATCATATTTCTAAAATTAAAGAAAAAATAAATCTTCCAATTTTGTGTAAAGATTTTTTTATTGATAAATTTCAAGTACCACTAGCAAAAAGTTTTGGTGCCGATGCTATACTCTTAATTGTTGCTGCCTTAAACCAAGATCAACTTCAGGAACTTTATAATGCTGCTTTAGAATACAAAATGTCTGTTGTAATTGAAATTCATACAATTGAAGAAGCCAAAAGAATATCTCATTTTAGTGATGCCATAATTGGTATAAATAATAGAAATTTAAAAACACTTGAAACTGATTTAAATAATACTTTTGAAATTTATAAAACTTTAAATAAATTCAAAGGTATATTGATTTCAGAGAGTGGAATAAAAAATAAAGACGATATTTTAAGAATTTCAAATCAAACAAATATTAAAACTTTTTTAATTGGTGAATCATTACTTAAAAACTTAGATAATAACTCTATATTCTCTCTTCTATAACCTAAAATCCTTTATTTATGGGCCTTTTTTAGGTTGTAATTAAGCAAGAACTTTTATAGAACATATATGTACTTGATTTGTTCTATGTTAACAAAAAAACAAAAAAACCTGTTACTTTTTATAAATAAAAAAATTAGAGGCACTGGTGTGTCTCCTTCATACGAAGAGATGAAATCTTCTTTAAATCTAAAATCTAAATCTGGTATTCACAGATTAATAAGCGCATTAGAGGAAAGAGGGTTTATTAAAAGACTCGCTCATAAAGCTCGAGCACTAGAGGTAGTAAAATTACCTGAAACGGCATCTGCAAATGATATATATAACTCTTTTTCACCAAGTGTTATAAAGGGTGGGCTAAGTGATGTGAGTAAAACGAAACAAAACGAAATTTCTGTTCTTGGAAGTATTGCTGCAGGAACGCCTATAGAAGCTATTCAGAACGAAGTTTCAAGAATTCCATTGCCCTCAAATATAGAAAATAATGGAGAGTTTTTTGGTTTAAAAGTCAAAGGAGACTCAATGATTGACGCAGGTATTAATGATGGAGATACAGTTATAATAAAAAAAGCTGACAGAGCCGAAAATGGAAAAATTGTAGTTGCTTTAATTGATGACCATGAAGCAATGTTAAAAAGAATTAGAGTTAAAGGTAAAACAGTGGCATTAGAAAGTGCAAATAGTAACTACGAAACAAAAATTTTTGGCCCAGATAGAGTAAAAATCCAGGGTGTATTGATATCTTTATATAGAAACTTCAATTAAAATAGTCTAAAAAATATCTATGAAAAAAGTTGCAACTCGTTTTGCACCGTCGCCTACTGGTCCATTGCATATTGGAGGTGTTAGAACAGCTCTATTTAATTGGTTATATTCAAAAAATAAAGGTGGGTCTTTTTTTTTAAGAATTGAAGATACTGATAAAGAAAGATCAAAAGATGAGTACAAAGAACAAATTATAAAATCGTTAAAATGGATCGGCGTAGAAAAAGATGGAGAAGAATATATTCAATCAAAAAAAATTAATGATCACATAAAAATTGCTAATGAATTACTTAAAAATGGATATGCATATAGGTGCTACTGCTCAAGCGAAGAAATAGAGGAACAAAAAAAAAGAGCAAAGCAAAAGAAAATTCCATATATTTACGATAGAAAATGGAGAGATAAAAGTGAAGCAGAAGCTCCTGCTGATGTTAAACCAACAATAAGATTTAAAAGTAAAATTGATGGAACTACAGTTTTAAAAGATTTAGTTCAAGGAAATGTTGAAATTGAAAATAATACTATTGAAGATTTTATTATTTTAAGAAATGATGGTACACCAACTTATAATTTATCTGCATCTGTTGACGACCATCAGATGAATATTACGCATATAATAAGGGGTGATGACCATAAAATTAATACCTTTAAACAAATGCAAATTTATTTAGCTATGAAATGGGATTTACCATATTTTGCACACATACCATTAATACATACAAGTGAAGGAAAAAAACTTTCTAAAAGAGACAAGGCTTCAACATTAGATGACTATTCATCGATAGGTATTATACCAGAAGCTTTGAGAAATTATCTTTTAAGATTAGGTTGGTCATACAAAGACAAAGAAATATTTAATAAAGAGGAAAGTATAAAATATTTCAATTTAGAAGGTATCGGTAAATCTCCTTCTAAGTTAGATATGAATAGAATTTTATCCATGAACGAACACTATATTAAAAACATGGAAGAAAATGATCTTTATGATCAAGTAAGTAATTTTTGCAAAAAATATAAGGATATAATTCCTAATGAAAAATCAGAAAAAATTAAGAAATCATTAAGTTTTCTAAAGAATAAAGCTAAAACATTAGAAGATATTTATAATAACTCGAAGTATATAATAAATGATCTAGTTAGTTTTAATCAAGATGATTTAAAATTAATAGATAATAATTCTAAGAAGATTATTTCTGAATTTTCAAAGAGCATCACAAAATTAGACAGGCTTGAAAGAAGTAACTTAGAACCAATTATTGAAAATTTGATTAAATCAAATAACACAAATTTTAAAGGTGTTGGTCAACCATTAAGGATTATTTTAACAGGATCCAAATTTGGACCTGGTATATATGATATAATTATATCTCTTGGTAAAGAAGAAGTGCAAAAAAGATTAAACGCTAAGATATCTTGAAACAACAGCTGAAGCCTCTTCAGATGAAGAGGTTTTAGATCTAATATCATCTAATGTTTTGCTTACTTGATTTATTTGTTTATCCATAAGTTCAGGTTTTTTTAAAAAATAAACAACTGATTTAAAAATTTCGTTAGCATTACATTCCCTTTGAATAAGCTCAGGTATGATTTCTTTTTCATTAATTATATTAATTATATTTGCATACTTTGTTTTGACTAAAAGTTTTACAATCATAAAATTTATCAAATTCATTTTGTAAATTATTATTGATGGTACTTTAAGATTGCAAATCTCCAATGATACAGTGCCAGATTTAGCTACAGCAAAAATTGAATTTGATAAAATTTGAAATTTAATATTTTCATCCGATATAACATCAATGTTTTCAAAATTTAATTTAGTTAATTTTTCCTTAATAAAAATTTTATTTTGATCAGTCGCATGAAATACGTAGTGATAATTATTAAATTTATTATTCATTAATTTTATAAAATCTAACAATATAGGTAAAAGAATTGATGTTTCTGAAGATCGACTGCCAGGGAATAAAGAAATTATTTTTTTATCAATTTTTATTAAATTAGACAAATCTGTTTTATCATTTTTTTTATATTCTAGAAGAGGATGGCCGACAAATGTGTTATTTATATTTACTTTATCAAAATATTTTTTTTCAAAATTAAATAATAATAAAACATGGTCTAAAAATTTTTTAAATTTTTTTAATCTACTCTCTCTCCATACCCATACCTGTGGTGCAACATAATGAATAGTTTTAATTTTTGGATTTATTTTTTTTACTTTTTCTGCAACTCTTAATGTAAAATCAGGACTATCTACACTTAATAGTATATCAGGATTAAAATCAATTATCTTATTAACAGTTTCTTTAATTTTATTTCTGATTTTAAAAAGATTAATGATTACGCTTGTAAAACCAATATATGTTATCTCTTTAAGATCATATATTGATTTAATTCCTAATTTATTTAAATGGGTCCCTCCCACACATAAATATTCAATATTAGAATGATTTTTTTTTAGTTTAGAGATTAATTTCGAGGCTAATTTATCACCAGAAGGTTCGCCAGTTATAATAAATATTTTTTTCATTTTATATTAATGAACATTTTATTTTTAATTGCATAATTAATGCACATTATTTTATCTAAAAAAATATGTTGCTTGCTTTTTAATACTATTCCTCTAAGCCCAGCTTTTTTACTTAGCTTAAAAGTTTTTATACCAACAGTTGGTAAATCTATTCTTAAGTCTTGCATTTTCTTGGGTAATTTAACTAAAACACCATTTCTTTTAATTCCTTCAGATTTACATGTTTTAAGCATTTGTTCAGTTCCACCTTTTTTTTCTATGGCAATAACTTTTTTATCTCTTACAACCGTTCCTTGACTAAAATTATATTTTCCTAAACTGGCCAATGTTTTAATTGCTTTTTTAATATCCTTATTATCTTTTATATTGGGTTTTATGTTTGAATAATTACCCTTTTTTAATGTTAATTCAGGATTAAATGTGAGCGAATTAATAGTTTTAATCTTTTGCTCACTTAAAATTTTAATTATTTCTTTTAAAATTGCTGCATCACCAAGTTTTGATGCTTTAATTATCCTTGGTATATAATAAACTCCTTTTATATCTAATTTAAGTTTTGAAAAATTTGGTCTTGAAACTTTTCCTGCAAATAAGACTTTTTTACAATTATTTTTCTTAAGTATATTAATTATTTTTCCAAACTGACCAATTGAAACAGAGAAAGATTTATTATCTTTTCTAAATTTTTTAGAGTGAGTTAAATCTATAATTAGATAATTTTCTTTTCTTTTCTTAATACTTTTAAGTATTTTTAATGGAAAAATAGTTTCTCCAAATATTAAACCAATCATGCTACTCCTTTGAAAAAGGTGTACAAATAGATCTTTTTTTATCTTTATTTATGAATTCTATAACGTTTTTTACTAATGGATTTTCTTTAAATGACCCATTAAGTTTATTTAGATTTTCTGTAAGATTTTTAGTTGCAAATATTTCTTTATAGGCCTCCGAAAGACCTAATATATCCTTGTTTTCGAAGTTTGCCCTTCTAAGACCAATTAAATTTAAACCTTGCAGATAATTTCTATTCCCAACAGATAAACCATAAGGAATTACATCATTTAATACTCCTGTCATACCTCCAATCATTGCCATCTCACCAATTCTAGTGAACTGTTGTACTGCTGAATTTCCACCTATCACTACGTTATTTTCTATTGTCACATGACCACCCAGAGGTACATTATTAGCTATAATAACATTATTCCCAACTTTACAATCATGTGCAACATGCGAAGAAATCATGAATAAACAATTATTACCAATTTTTGTTAAACTTCCTCCTCCAATTGTTCCTGGGTTCACAGTTACATATTCTCTAAATTTGTTGTTATCCCCAATTTCTAGTAAAGTTTTTTCATCATTATATTTTAAATCCTGTGGATCATTTCCTATTGATGCAAATGGAAAAAAAGTATTACCTTTTCCAATTTTTGTATTACCAGAAATATTTACATGCGAATGAATTGTAACATTCGCGCCAATTTCAACATTGGGACCGATTACTGTAAATGGTCCAATATTAACAGTTGAATGAATTTTTGCATCTTTGTCTATAATGGCTGTTTTATCTATCATTTATTTTCTCTAATAAAATTCTTCAAATCTTTTGCTGGATATCCCATAACTTTTGAATTATCAGGAATATTTTTAATTACTCCACTACCTCCACCAATTTGTACGTTATTTCCAACTTTAAGATGTCCAGAAATTCCAGCTTGTCCACCTATCATAACGTTGTTACCTAAAGTTGAACTGCCTGCAAAGCCAACTTGACCAGCAATAATACAGTTTTCACCAATCTTTACATTGTGAGCTATGTGTATTTGGTTATCTAAGTATGTATTTTTTCCTATTATTGTATTTGAAAGAGAACCTCTATCTATAGTTGATCCACATCCTATTTCAGCATTATCTTCTATTATAACTATTCCTACTTGAGGGTATCTATAATTTAAATTTTTATCTGGAAAAAATCCAAACCCCTTTTTTCCAATAATGCATCCATCTAAAATATGAACATTATCTTTAATTAAGGAATTTCTAATAATTACATTTGATCCAATCGTGCAATTATCTCCAATAACAACATTTTTTTCTACGATTGAATTGTGTCCAATTTTACAATTTTTTCCAATTTTAACATTTTTTCCAATTAAAATATTTTTACCAAATTTCACATTATCTTTATACTCAGTGTTATTAATATCTTTAACGGTAGTATCATAATCATCTGTTACAGAGTCAGGATAAAATATTTTAGTTAACTGCGCAGTGTGCAATAAAACATTATCAGAAATAATAGTATTACAAGAATTTGGTAAAAAAGATTTAAGATTTTCAGTTGTTATGCAATACGATGCTTTAGTCATTCTTGCCACTTCACTATATTTTTTTGAATGAAAAAAAGTAATATCACCTTTTATTGATGAATGAAGATCTTTAATATCGTTTATTTTTTCATCAGATAAATTATTAATTTTCAATTTTATTGATGAGATCAATTTTTTTATATTGTGCGGACCTGTATTTTTAAAAAAAGGATTTGACATTATTAAGTTTAATATCAAAACTTTTTCTAAAAGCTTATCAAGATTTATTGCTAATTATTTCCTATCAACAATTGTGGCTGACCACTGAGCATCTGCCATTTTTTTACCATCAACAAAAGCTTCGCCCTTGTATTTCCATACTCTTCCGTGAGATCTAATGGCTTCAATATTTAACTCTAATTTACAATCTGGAATTACCGGATTTCTGAATCTTGCTTTTTCAACACTCATTAAAAAAACCAATTTATTTTCATACTCCTTTTTATCAATACCAGCTGCAGTTAATGCCGCGGCGGCTTGACCAAAGGCTTCTACAATTAAAACACCAGGCATTACCGGTTGCCCTGGGAAATGTCCTTGAACAAAAAAACTGTCCTTTTTAACATTAACTATGGCAGTAGCAGAAAATAATTTTTTTATATTTATTAACTCATCAATTAAGAGCATTGGCTCTCTGTGTGGTAAAAGATTTATGATATCTTGTTTATTTAATTTATTATCCATTATTTTATTTTAAAATTAGTAATTTGTTTGTTAACAATATTTAATAGATCATTTGATACATCAAGTTTTGATTTACCTATTAACATTTGGTTTGATGAAAATATTATATCTATATTATTTGTTTCTGCAAACTCTTTTAAAATTTTATTAATCTCATTCATTAATGCTTTTAATACTTCATCATTTTCTGTTTTAATTTGATTAATTTTTTTTTTATGTTCTATATTAAATGAATTAATTTCTTTTTTAATTTCATCTACTTTTTTTATGTATTCATTATTATCAAGAATATTTTTTTTACTTTTAAGTGACTGTTCTTTTTCTTTAAAAATTTTTTCCTTATTCTTGAAATCTTTTATTAATTCATTATTTTTATTAGAAAAATAAGATATTATTTTTTTGCCAACATTTGAATTTTTAATTACACTATCGATATTTGCATAAGCTATATTTTGACCATATACATTTTCAGCAGAAAATAATAAATATAATATTAATATTAATGTATGAAATCTAGTCACTAGAAAGTTGTGCCAATATTAAATCTAAACTTTTCTGTTTTGTCTGTAGAATTTTTTGTTATTGGAAATGAATAAGATAAAGTTAATGGACCAACTGGTGTAAACCAATCTAACGCAACTCCTGTAGCGCTTCTTATTTTACTATTATCATCAATAGAAGAACTATAATCGACACCCCAGACATTTGCTGCATCAAAAAATAAACTCAAATCAAGATTTTGAACTTCAGTAAATAATTGTGGAAGAGTAGATGTTATATTAAGTGCAGATCCAAAATTTCCTCCTATATAATCATTTCCATCTTTTGGGCCAATTTTTCCAGGTTGAAATCCCCTTAGCCTTTTTTGTGGAATTATAATTCTTTTTGTAATCCTTGCGTCATCGTTTGAAATTGAATTCGATGCGGCCGCTAGAAATCTAAATGAGTAAACTGTATTGTTTTGCGTTTCATAATATTTGGAATAATTAATAGTATTTATTAAAGTATACTCTTCTGAATGAAGTGGTAATTCTTGTGAAAATGTAAACTTATAACCTTCAGTAGGATTAAAGTTCTGATTTAATTTATTTAAAGATAAATCGTAATTTAATAATAAATCAAAATAATCTCCATCTTGCTTCTTTTTTGCTGCGGATGCTTTGGAGTTTGTGGTAATTTTTTCATAATAATTTGAAACCGTGGGTGAAAAAAAGATATTTTCATATTGTTCATATGCTGTACCAAAGCTAAAGCCAGTCTTTTCAGTTTTATAACCATATCTAGTCAAATAATCGTTTTCTGATCTCTCTATCCCTCGACTAAAAGATCTATTTGAGTTTTTGTAATTTGGTTCATTAATAAATAATTTACCAACTACAGTTTGATCAGAAATTGCAAGTTCACTACCTAATTTAATACCCTCTCCCAAGTAATTATTTTCAGAAATCCCAAAACTTACTGAAGATCCACTGGTACCAGTACCTGCACCTGCAAATACTTCGCCAGTTGGTTGTTCTTCAATAGCAATATTAATTATTTTTGTTTTTTTATTATCGAAAGTTTCTACATTTGTCTCAACTTTCTTAAAAATTCCCAAAGATCTAATATTATTATAAGATTTATTAACTAATAAATCATTATAAGGATCGCCTTCATCAGCTAAAAGTTGATTTCTTATAACTCTTTCAGATGTTATAAAATTTCCAGTTATATTAATTTTTTCTATATAAAATTTTTCCGTATCTTGAAGATTAATTGTTAAATTAATCTTGTCCCCATCAACAATTTTTTCATTGTAAGTTGCACTAACAAACTCATAATTATTATTTAATGCTATTTCATCAATTTGATCCAAAATATCCTCTATACGATTTAACGAGTAAGGTTTGGTTTGAAGTTTTGATAATAGTTTATTCAGGTTTTGAAAATCTTCTTTTCTATAGTCTTGTGGAAGGATCAGATCAAGATTATTAAAAAAGAATTTGTTGCCAGCATCTATATTAAAAATAATTTCAAAATTTTTATCATCTATAATTTGAGCATATGAACTATTTATATTAACATTATAATATCCATTATTTTTATAAAAATTTTTAAGTAAATTTTCATCAAGCTTGAATCTTTGAATATCTATAGTTTTTTTTGTTGAAAGAAATTTCCAAAATTTTGCTTCTTCGGAAACAATAATTTTTCTTAATTTGTTTTCTTTATAAATTTTATTTCCAATAAATTTTATATTTTTGATCAGTGCTCTATCTCCAAGATCTATTTTATAAACTATATCAACAGTATTATTATCATTTTCTTTTACACTTGCCGAAACATCAGAAAAATAATAACCACTTACCCTTAGAGAATTTAAAATTCTGTCTTGATCTGATTTAATTTTACTTTCTACAAAAGATGATTTCTCTTTTTGTAAAATAATATCTTTAATTCTGCTTATTAGGGACTTATTTTTAATTCCTTCGAATGAGATAGATTGTATCAAAGGATTTTCTTTAACTTTAAAAAATAAAATATTGTTCTCGAAGTCTATTGATATATTTTCAAAGAAGGATGTTTCATATAATTTTTTAATAATATTATTTAGATCAGATTGATTTATATTTTGTTCTATCTTTACTCCAGAGAATAAAATTATTGTTTCATCAGATATTCTCTCATTACCTGTAACTTCAATTTTATTTATTACTTCTGCTTTCACCAAATTAAAAAATGAAAAGAAAAATATAAAATAAATAAATAAGTATTTTTTATTAAATTTGTTTATTTTTTTTAACATAATTAATTGTAATATTTTTAACTATATTCCTAACCTTAAATATTTGTTCGATTGAATACGGCCTAACATTACAATATTTTTTAAATATTTTGAAATTAATTATTTTCATCAAATAGAATGTTATTTTATTATACTGAATTTGGTTATTTAAAAACATTCTAACCAGCTCATCGTTAAGAGTTATTAAGATAGTTTCAAACAATGTATGTTTTTTGGGAATTAGCTTTAAAATTTTAAGAGTCTTGAATTTAGCTAAATTAACATTTGATAAATTAAGTTGGTTAATTTTTTCAAGATTAAGATCTTTTGTGTTAAAAGTTTTATTATTATTTTCATCATAAATTGAATTAAATATAGGAATATCCATTTTTGTTTCATGTACCAAAAGTTTTATTATTCCATTTTTAAAAATAATAATAGCGTGCAGGTATGAATTTGGATTTATTAAAACATTTATTTTATTCAAGTCTATGTTAAATATTTTTTGAGCTTCAATAACTTCGAATACTTTATTCATCATAGTAGATGAATCTATTGAAATTTTTTTTCCCATTTTCCAGTTGGGATGTTTAAGGGCATCATTGACCTTAATCTTTTTATTTATTTTTCTATTTAAAAATGGACCTCCTGAGGCTGTAATAATTATTTTTTTTATTTTTGTATTAGATGTTTTACCTATCAATTTAAAAATTGAAAAATGTTCAGAATCTACTGGAATAAATTTTGTAGAATATTTTTTTAATTCTTTATTTATTAGATTCCATCCACAAATGATTGACTCTTTATTTGCTATTGCAATTTTTTTTGTGAATCTAATTACTCTAATTGTTGGTTCCAATCCATCTATTCCTGAAATTGCGTTTATGGTATAATCTATTTTACCTTTAAAAATTTTATTAAAGTTTTCAAAATTATTATAAATATTTATTTTATTTCTAATAAATTTTTTTTTCCAAGCTAAATACTTAACCTTGTCGGTTATGATTACACTTTTTACGTTAAATTCTTTTGATTGCTTAAAAATTTTTGCAGCACTACTATTTGTTGACAATAAAATAATATTAAAGTTTTTTTTGTCTTTTTTAATTATACCTAAGGTTGTATTTCCAATAGAGCCAGTTGAACCAAGAATAGCAATTTTTTTTTTCATAGTTTAAGAAACATTTCATTAAAAATAAAGGTTACAGGAATTGCAAAAATCATACCATCTATTCTGTCTAGTATTCCACCATGTCCTGGTAAAATATTTCCTGTATCTTTCACTCCAGCTTTCCTTTTAAAAAATGAAATAAAGAGATCTCCTACCTGAGAAATTAATGATATGAAAATAGATAGAAATATTAAATTAATGAAAAGAGAATTAATTTTTTCATAAAATAAAATTGAAAAAATGAAAAGTGGTATAAACGAAAATACAAAAGATCCAATGCTACCTGATACTGTTTTATTCGGACTTATTTTGGTTAGTTTTTTTCCTCCAACTGTTTTTCCAACTACATAGCCACCAATATCTGAAAATATACATACCAATATAACGAAAAAAATATTTACATTAACTTCTGCAAGATCATATGCGGAAAAAGTAAAAAAAATTAAGTAAAATAAAGTTATCAAATTTATTAATGCGATAGATATATTTCTATTTTTAAATATTTTATTAATTAATTTACTAAATTCAAAAAAAGATATTATAGAAACTAACAGCAAAAGCAAAAGCCATAAGTTTTTGTTATAAAATAAACAAAATAAAAGTACCACGGCCAATAAGATGGAGGTTATAATTCTTTTTAACAAATTACTCATTATATTTTCCCATAATTTCTTTTAATTTTTTTAAATTTGGTTAATATTTTATTAAAGTCATTTTTACTAAAATCAGGCCAAAGTTTTTTTACAAAAAATATCTCTGAATAAGATAACTGCCACAATAAAAAATTACTAAGTCTATTTGTATTCCCAGTTCTAATCAATAAATCTGGATCAGGCATGTTTGAAGTATAAAGGTTTTTTTCGATATTCTTAATACTAATTAAAGTTTTATTTTGGTTCATTAATTTTACAGAACGTAATATTTCGTCTTTTGATCCATAATTTA
>MDTE01181774.1_pt1 | contig 17625 bp, 13 predicted proteins | sample 811231 | NCBI WGS metagenome assembly MDTE01 (sample SAMN05326651, study PRJNA326480) | marine metagenome | isolation source: seawater | place: Indian Ocean: Red Sea | collected 2010
CGCCTGACCCACGGGCGCTTGACCCACGGGCGCTTGACCCACGGGCGCCTGGCCCACGGGCGCCTGGCCCACGGGCGCTTGACCCACGGGCGCTTGACCCACGGGCGCTTGACCCACGGGCGCCTGGCCCACGGGCGCCGACTGAGGGGTCGTCACGGCAGGCCCCGAAGTCTCAACGGAGGCAGCCTTAGAGGACTCTTTCACAGACTCTGACTCGGCAGCAGGCTCTGCAACCACAGGCCCGGGAACAGACTCCGCCGCCGCGGGCTTAGCGGAAGAACCGGCCGACGACGGCTCTGGCGTCGCAGCAGCCGAAGCACCACCAGCCGCTTCGGAGATCCCCAACTTGACCAGGGCCGATCGAGCCTCATCGCTAAGTGGGCTCAACTGCACAACGGAGGCAGCCATCGAGGCCTGAATCACGGTGCCCTGCAGGTCAACGGCATCTCCCCCCCAGCGAGGAACAAGCTTCAACTGGACCTCATCCCCATCGTTGGGAACAGGCTTCATGGCACCGATTGCAACGCCATGAAGCAAGTTGCGAGACCACTGGTTCTTCAGGGCCTCCAGATTCGTCAAGACCAGTTCCAGTTGCTTCACTCGACACTACCCCGAGCACGGGCGTCGTCCCGCGGCACATCCGCGTTCTCGAAGGCCTCCAGCTCCCTCCTGGACTGATTATTCCGCAACCACTTGAGACCGCCTAGCACCGTGAAAAAAACACCGAGGCTCAGCAAGATGACAGCTGTCTCTGTTTCACCCACCCCATAGACCTTGTGGTCGTGCTCCAGAGCAAACACCACCTTGGCGTCATGGGACTCCTGGTTGAAGGCATAGACAACGGCCCCACTGATCAGAAACACCAAGCCGACAAGAACGGTAGACACGATCAAATCCTCTCAGGTCAGAACTGTTTTTTCCATACGAGCTCGGCCGCCCCTTGCAACCGATCACCAATCACAGTCTCCAGGTAGAGCCTGGGCGTTATCTGAACCTCCAACTGCCCCTCGACCCGATTCTCCCCCTCTTCGGCCCCCCACCGAAAGCGCGTAATGAGAAAAACTCGGGGCCCCAGGGCCTTGCCCGCCTCGGCAGAGCCCGTGGATATGTCGTCTCCCACGTCCACGTCCAATGAGTCCAGCGGCGTGTACTTTCCAAAGGCCTTGGTACCAAAACCAGCCAGTGTTCCCGCCATGCCCGAGAGCGCCTGTGAGCCCTCAGCTGTGCTCAACTCGCTCATCGGCTTCCCTGTCAGCAGGATGCTGAGAATGTCCGCCTGGTCCTCGAAGACATCGGACTCGAAGCGAAGAGTCGGCGAAGCCATGCGCTCTGAGACCCGGACGGATACTGGACCGTATCGACTGCTGTGCGTGGCCCGCAGATTCAACTGGCTGTCCGGGATTCGTCCGACGAACTCCACGAAGCTCTCGTCGTCCATCGTAAAGCTGCGCGTCAGCACCCGGAGCGAACTGCCCCGCTCCATGGAGAGGCGCCCCACCACCGTCGGCTCTCCACCTTGCCAGCGCAAAGAGATGTCGCCGCCGAGCTTCAGCTCAGGCTCGATGCTACCCATCAGGTTCAGCGCTTGGACGGCTCGGCTCCTCTGCCCAGCGATTCCAACCGCCAGCGCCACCTGAACATTGTTGCCCAAATGAATTCCCACATCCATCTCAGAGGCCTGGCGCAACCGTTCCAAGAAGCCGGCCTGCTGTGGCTTGGCCTGCTCTACTTGCGCCCATTCTCCAGGGCCAGGCTGCGAGTCCATGCGATGAACGCTCAGGTTGCCAGGGAGCTCCAGTGGCTGGACCTCTCGCCGAGTGTCGGCTCGACCCAGATCCAAACGCACGGTAGGCAAATCCAGGTCACCGGTGAGACGCAGCGACGGCGAATAGCCCGTCAGCCTCAGGTCACCGTCCACCTGCACCTGGATCTGCTCACTGTACGAAGCCCACGCGCGCTCCAGCCGGAGGTCCAGCTCAGTCCAACGCGGGCTCAGACCGTTGAGCAGAACAAAGCCCCCCAAGGACAGTCGCGACTTGTCACCGACCCCGCTGGCCCGCCGAAGCAAGTCGAGGGGGTTCCTCACCTGAGGAACCGTCGTCAAGCTCAGGCCCTTTAGCTCGGCCCTATTGCCAACCAGCTTGGACTCAAGAGTCACGTCTTCGTAACAGATGGACGTCAACTCATGACACAAGCGCCCCGAGTTCAAAGAGAGCGCTAACGAAGGTTGCGGCGACCCCAGCGATCCCGTCACCTCGCCCTGCAGTTGCACAACCCCCTCGGTGTCCGTCGACCCTGGAATGAAGGCTGCCACCATCGCCAGAGGAAAGCCCTGCCCATCGACGGCGACCTGAAGGTCCTCAACGCCCAGGAGGCTGTCCCGATCGGGCAGCCTTCCTAGATGCAGGGGAAAGGACGAGGCTGTCGTCACGCGAAGGGCGCCACCAATCTTCGGGTCCATCTCAAACGCGCTCGAGAGCTTTCCACCCTCGACACGGGCAGAAAACTCGGTCCTCTTTAGGGCCTCACGACCCACACGGCCTCCCAACAAGCGCACCTTGAGGTCCAGGTTGGGGTCGGCCAACTCCCCAGTAAGCGAGAGGCTGCCCTGGAGCGCTCCGGTAATTGGAGACGAGGCCGGAACAAGCGGGTGCAGCAACGACATAGGCAGCTTGCGCACTTTCACGCCCAGCTCCAGGCCATTCAACAGTGGTACGGGCTCATTGGACCGACGAGCCCGGGGACCGAGGCGGCCCAGCAAGAACTCGCCAATGGGCGCAGCGGCGCGGCCTTCGAACTCCAGAATCCGGCCAGTAGCTGCCGTCTTAACGCGACTTCCATCCAGACTGAGTTGGTCGTCTTCCAGCAGCAGCGCTAGTTGACCCTGGACCCGATGATCAGACACCGACAGCTCGGACAAGCCCAGGTCTCCACGAACCTGAAGCGAGCTTGTGGGACCCGCGACCGTGACGCGACCACGAATGGCCCCGCCTGCCACCGTGCCCGGCAGCTTTCTGCCAACTAGAGGCTCAAAGGCTGCGACCTCTGCCTCTCCCACGTCCAGTGTCAGTTGCCAGTCCTCATCTTCTGCAAGTACGACCGGGAGCCCCCGACCATCGAGGCGAACGGTCAGTGGCAGGTGATCCACTTTGAGGGCCAACAAGCCTTCGACACCCAGCTGTCCACCAACGGCGCCCTCATCGCTAACCAGGTCCACCTCAAGACCCAGGGGCCCACGCGCCCCAATCTTGAGCTCGCGTATCTGGGATGAAAGCTCGATTCGAGGCGAGACGAGGCTTCCGTCGATCTTCAAACGGGCCTGATTGATCTGCCCCGACAAAGCGGCGAGCAACGATGCACCAGCCATTCCGCCAGCGGTGTCAGCGCCCAACAACGCGCGCTGAAGCTCGACCAACTGCCGAAGATCCACGTCACTCAGCCGAACCAGGGAACGAATGTAGGGTCGACTTGGATCGTAGGAGAGCTCTGCGCTGAGACTTCCTGGGTGGAAGTCCACGGCAAGGTCGTTCAGCTCCAGGGCCCCCTGTCGAACTCGAACCGTAAATGGGACTGTTGTCTGCATCAGCTGCTCGCCCGCAAGCAGCTCCAGCCGCTCTCCCTGGACGACTACGGTGGGATGGGAAGACCAGTCCACGCCAGCCTGCAAGCGCGCCAATAGGCCGGAACTCCTGGACACCGAGGCCGAGCACTGCGCTGCAGTCCCGGTGAGTTGCCCGTCCAACGAGACCCGATCCACGGCAGCTCCCCCCGCCAGCTGCGGCTTCAGTAGTTCCACCATCACCTGCCCCACGGGCCTCGGAAGGTCTCCGGCTATCAGGTCCAGGTCCAGGTCCACGTCCGAGCGTGCCGAAGCAGCCAGGATCCCAGGAAGACGAAGCCGATCGACGCCCACGCTTCCCTTCACATGGAGGCTAGTCGGCGCCTCTGCTGCCCAACCCCCTCGAAACGCGGCCTGAACGTTCGCTGTGCCACCGAGGACGCCACCGACCAGCGTCGAGAACTCGTTGAGATCAATCCGGCTAGCGTCGAGCGTGCCTGCGAAGCTCTGCTCCAGCGACGAGACGTCGCCCGCAAGCAAGACATGCCCGCCGGCCAGACTCAGCCGCGCGCTGTCCACTCGCAGCCGCCTTGCCTCCCAATGGGCCTGAGCTTCTGCAGCGATAGGCTCCAGGCCTCGATAGGCGAAGGGACCAACCGAAGCGAGCACATCGCCCTGGAGGTTCTCCGGGCTACGTCCGGAACCTTTCCAGCCCAGCTGGAAGCTCAGCTTCTCCGGCACAGCATCCAGACCCTCGCTCACCTCGGACAACGTCAAGTCCACAGCAGAGAGTTGGAACTGATGCTTTAGCTCATCAGCACCTAGAGCAATCAGGCCCTCTTGAATCTCAACGACCCCTCCTCCCTCCGTCCGGATCTCGGCCCCGAGGTTTAGTTGGGTGAGTGGTCCCTTTGCATCCATCGAGAGGGCCAGAGAGCCTTGAAGGGGAAGGTCCGGCGCGAAGGCGCGGAGGTCGCGCAGGTGAAGGCTCTCTGCCTCGAGCCTCAGATCAAGTCGCGGAGTGTGCAGGTCCTCGATGCGGCCCACGATGGACGCCTTGTTGTCTCTCCAGCGAACCGAGATGCCCTCCGTCACCAAGTCCATCTCCTCGAGGCGAACCCCTCCCTCAAGTCGCACCGGGGATAGAGCCAAGGGCTTGCGGGGCTCTACGGAGAGCGACTCAAGCTGGATGTCGTGGTGCCCGCCCTGGAGCGCATAGCTCGCCTCCACCTGGATCCGGTCTCCATAGAGGGACATGCCCTCGGGATCGGCCTCCGTCGCTGGCAAGTGCACACGGACGGCTCCGTCTTGCACCTGCACCGAGCGCACGACGACCGACCACAAGCTGGCGTCGGGAGGCTCTGCCTGGGCTGACTCTGGCGCGGCTGGCGCTACGAAGGCGCTCGTAAGATTTAGGCTGCCGTCTTCGCGGAACCCCACCAACACGTCCGGCGCGACCACCAAGACCCGAGACACATCCACTGAAAGGTTGGTCAAATCCCAAACATTCCAGTCCACCTCGAGGCGTTTGGCGCGTAAGCAGGGCTGCCCCTCTGCGTCCAAGACCTCAACGTCCTCCAAGACCAAGCGATGGCCGAGCGTTCCGGAAAAAGCCGAGAAGCGAACCTGGCCTGGAATCACCTGGTTCACCCAGGGGAGCGCGGTGTCCACAAACCGAACAGCGACTCGCTCCGTCTCAAGCATTGCCCAGAGGAAACTCGCCAGCACCGCGAACCAGCAAGCCAACGCCACGACAAGGAACTGAATACGCCTGGCCCAGGGGTGGGGCCCGGCACCCTTGACTGGCGGCTCTGTCCCCACTCCTCTGGTCATCAGAACGACTCTCCGATGCCAAAATGGAAGTTCCAGGTGGACGGCTGGCGCTCCCGGTCCCTGTGCACCCAGCCCGGTCCGAGGAACTCATCGTCAGTCCACGCCCTGGGGTGCACGGCAATGTCCAGCCGAAGGCGCCCAATGGGAGTGTCGTAGCGAACGCCTCCTCCCACACTGAACTGCAGCCCTTCGGGGGGGGCTAACCCATCTTCGGCAAGATCCCGGGGCCACTCCCACACTCGACCAAAGTCCGTAAAGACCGAGAGCCACAGACCAGCGACAGGATTACCCCGGAGCTCAAGAGAACCCGTCATGCCCAGTCGACCCCCCAACGGAACAATGCAATCGCTCCGTCCGCACTGACTCTCGAACTCCTGCTCCTCGTCGGGCTCGACGACCTCTACAAGACGGGGGCCCAGATACTTGGACTTCCAACCTCGAACCGACCCATCCCCCCCTGCGTAGACTCGATGGTTGACGGGCAGCTCCGTCTTTCCCTCCATGAGGTGATGAACTCCAGCGCCGAGGACTCGCGCTGCAAGCACGATGCGTGGTGTGCCCATCGGCACGTAGCCCCGCATCTCACCTTGGAGTCTGATGTAGTGAAATGGAGCATCACGTGGGCTCGCCGTCTCGATCAGGTTCAACTGAAGCAAGAAACCGCGACTCGGCGCCAGGGGCTGGTCTCGCAGGTCGAGAACCACAGACTGGTCGAAGAACGAGAGGATGTAACCGTCACTCAAGGCCAACTGCGGACTGACAGCGGCCAGTTCTTCCAGACGATGGTTGGGGAACAAGTCGTTGTAGCTCAGTGAGTAGGCTAGGTGGAGCTTGAGCGGCTTCCAAGGAGCCCAGGTGACACCCACCTCCGTCACTGGCGACCAGAACTTGTAGCCCTTCTGAACGTCGAGTCCGATCTCAGCGTTGCTCTCAAGAGTGAGGGTGCGCACCGGAAAGTCCGGCCACCGCAGGTCGATGCCGAGAGAGCCCACAGGGCCGTGGTCGTCCACCCCCAAGAACGCATAGCCAGCGGTCAGGTCCACGTGGGCCTGGAGAAGGCGACGGAACAAGTTGAGGTGGCTCAGACCACCGGTCACCTTGGCGTCAATGCGGTCCACCTGCCAGCCCACACCCACCTTGAGCTTTCGGCTCCTGGGCTTTCGCTCCCGAAGGCGAATGTCCAAAGGCACAGCCTTTCGGCCATCGCCGGCTTCCGAGCTCGCGGCCAAGTCCGGCACCACCGTGACCATCGAGAATAGGCCCATGTTGTAGATGGCCTGCTGGGTTCGATTGACCAGGCTCCCGTTGTAGTCATCTCCCTCACGAAACTTGATATGCCGCAAGACATATTGCTCTCGAACCTTGGCCAGGCCCGACAACCGGTGAGGGCCAAATACGGCGGGCCGACCGGTCTGGACGTCAAATCGAATGTCCACGACCTGTTCCTCCGGGTAGGCATCCACCCGCGAGCTGACCAGCGCCTCCGCATAGGACTTGGAAGCCAGCAGCTTGACGAGCTCGCCCTCTGCCGCCTGGGTGGAGGCCATACTGAACGGCTTACTCGAGAGTCGACCAACTCGCTGCACCAGCTCTTGGCGGAGGGCCTCATCCTGTTCTGGGCTCCGCTGTGGCCAGGGGCTCCCTCCGGCGGCCCCCGGCAGGGCGGGCTCCCTTGCAAGGACGACCTCAACCTCTCTCACACGGCTCAGCGGCCCCTCCTTGACCGAGTGGAAAATCTCCACGAACAGAGGGCTACCGTCGGGCCGTGTTTGCTTCTTGCGCTTCAATTGGGAGCCCGTGACGCGAGCATCGAAGTAACCGCGCACCGCATAAAAGTTCGCGATTCGATCGCGATCCTTCTGCCAGGTAGTGCCCTCGAGGTGAAAGGCTGGGTAGACAGACGCCAACAAGGGGAACCAGTGCAAGGGGTGCGTAGCCCTCTGACCTAGAGTTGCCGCAATCTCCTGGCTTCGGAAGGCTTTCGCGCCATCTACACGAACCCGCGTAACCACGGGACGACTCTCCGGGCTACGCAGCGCCATATGAGTCGCGCACCCGCTTGAGAGCGTCGACAGACACACGACCGCGACGACCAGCGCGATGCGCCGCCACCCACGAATCAGCAAGAAGGGTTTTCCAGAGAACCGGCTGGCCCGTGGAGCCCACACACCCGCCAAGCGCTGCCCAACCACCAGATAGAAGGGAGCTCGTCGTCGCTCAGTTGGGCAAGCCCGTATCGTTAGCCTGGGCTGGCGTGGGTGCGGTGATGGTGCCGTAGCGAGATTCAAAATCGCGCAGCCGTTCACTCAAGATGTGCGAGAGAGCCTTCGCATGTTTCGGGCTCAGGATGATCCTGGCCCGCACCTTTCCACGCATCTGATGCGGCTGCACATACGCAAAGTCGAGCACAAACTCGGTCTCATTGCTGCCAGCCACTTGGAAGTTGCTGTACATGCCCTGGGCGATGTCATCATCGATCGAGATCTTGATGTTCCCGGGGCCGGGGGAGAGGTTCTTGTCGTCACTCATGGATTACTGACTCCGAAGCGATTGTCCCATGTGTCGTTGTGTATGTGCTGCCATGGCTGAGTGGCTTCGCCCCGCCAACGGGGCACGTCCCACTGAACAAAGCCGACGCCCTGGCTCATCCAAAAACTACCTTCGAAAGGTACGTCGCCAGCCTCTGTCACCATATCGATGCGCCAGACAGCCTCGTGAACGCTCCCGTTGAAGCTGAGGGGCTCTAGTTCCTGGGTAGCAGTCATCGTCCAGGTGCGATCTCCGACCTCCTCAGTCCACTCGTCACCCGTGAGAATGTCGGTCATGGCAAAGGGAACACCATCCCCGTCCATAAATTCCGACCCCAAATCCGCGCTAGGTCCTGAGTCGTTCGCTGACCACCCCATGAAATAGAATCCATCAGCGCGGCCCTTCCAGTAGGTCTCTACGTCCCACAGAGCCTCATCACTGTCCAGATCTTCGATGATGGTCTGGGCATCGTTAACCCACCAGCGAAAGGTGATCCAACTCTCCGACTGGGGAGAGGTCTCACCTCTGCCCCACCAGTAGACCTCTTCCACGAACGCATCACTGTTGTAGCGCCAAAACCAATCCGAGCGCTCGGGAAAGGTGTCGCTAAGGTCGTGGCCCAGCGTCGCCACGTAGCCCCTCTCGCAGCCCACCAACAGCAAGACCATGAGCACGAGAAATCGGCACGAAGTAGTGAAAGTCACGCGGCGACGGTAGCACGAAGGATCGAGACGCCCTCGCCTCCTGTATCATCCCGAGCCCGGAGGCCCCATGTCCCGACATATTCTCGCCATCGACCAGGGAACAACAGGCACAACCGTGCTCATCCTGGACGACCATCTGAAGGTCCGCGCTCGCGTCAACCAGGAATACCCGCAGATCTACCCTCGCCCCGGGTGGGTCGAGCATGATCCAGAGGCCATCTGGGACTCCACTCAGGCCACAATCCAAGGGGCTCTGAGCCAAGGAGGAATCGAGCCCAGCTCCATCGCCGCCATCGGCATCACGAATCAGCGTGAGACGTCGGTCATCTGGCGTCGGCGAGACAACCGGCCAGTACACAACGCCATTGTCTGGCAATGCCGCAGAACAGCCGAGTTTTGCAGCCAGCTAAAGGAACAAGGCCTCGAGGAGCTCTACCGGGAGCGCACGGGGCTCGTGCTCGATCCGTACTTCTCCGGAACCAAGATCCGCTGGATGCTCGACCAGGTGGAAGGAGTGAGGGCCGCAGCAGAAGCAGGTGAGTTGGCTTTTGGAACCATCGACACCTTCCTGGTGTGGAGACTGAGCGGGAGCCAGGCTCACGTCACGGATGTCTCGAATGCGTCCCGCACCCTGTTGATGAACCTCCACGACCTCAGCTGGGACGAAGAGCTGCTCGGGCACATGGGGGTTCCCAGCAATCTCCTACCCGAGATCCTGCCCAGCTCCGGCGTGTTTGGGCACACACAAGGCCTCGAGGTCCTTCCCGATGGGATCCCCATCGCCGGCATCGCTGGGGACCAGCAAGCCGCACTGTTCGGGCAGGTCTGTTTTTCAGCGGGCGAAGCCAAGTGCACGTACGGAACCGGAGCCTTCCTCCTCATGAACACGGGCACAGAACCCGTCAAGAGTGAGCGGGGCCTCCTGACGACGGTCGCCTGGAAGCTTGGGGACGAGGTTCACTACGCGCTGGAGGGCAGCGCATTCATCGCTGGAGCCGCTGTCCAGTGGCTACGAGATGGCCTCGGCATCATCCAGTCAGCACCGGAGATCGAGGCGCTAGCCAGCACCGTTTCGGACGCCGGCGGCGTCACGTTCGTCCCTGCCTTGACGGGGTTGGGCGCCCCGCACTGGCGCCCAGAGGCGAAGGGACTCATCTGCGGCATCGATCGCGGAACCACCCGAGCCCACCTAGCCCGAGCAGCACTAGAGGGTGTCGCGCTACAAAACGCAGACATCCTGACCGCCATGGAAGCCGACTCCGGTGTGGCTCTCTCGGCCCTCAAAGTCGATGGCGGGGCCGCCGCGAACAACCTCCTCATGCAGTTCCAGGCCGACATACTGAATGTGCCCATTGTCCGGCCCACCATGCTGGAGACCACCGCCTTGGGGGCCGGGCTCCTCGCTGGACTCGGCAGCGGTGTCTGGACGGACACCGACGAAGCCAAGGCCGCCTGGCAGACCGACCAACGCTTCGAGCCAGCCATGAATGCAGAGGAGCGCTCTACTCACCTCGAGCGCTGGCAAGACGCCGTAGGCAGGGCCTGAGTCCAAGGTGGCGAGACAGACCTCTGGCCGTCGGCTCGCCGTCACCCCCTGGCGCGTCTCCATCGTCCTTCTGGCCAGCATTGGCCTCACCGTCTTGTTTCTCAAGGAGCCCGCTCCCCCCGTGGAGCCCATCCAACGAACCGCAGGTCAGCAGAAGGACACGTCCTCGTCCCCCAGCCCAGACGATCGCCAGCACGTGACCGACAGCGCGCCCGCAACAGGCCGTGGCCTTCAGACAACCAACCCACCAGACGATGGAGAGCCTGGTTCGGATGGCGAAGCCTGGAACTCCTCGAACGACAGCCCACGAGACGAGACTGCAGACCTCCTGGCCAAGGGTCCCGACGAAGAGGGCTGGCACACACGATGGGCAGCACAAGGTCGAGATCAACGGAGCTTCGCGCCCGACGATCCCGAGTACGACGCGAGTGTTGAGGCCCAGCAGTTGTTCCATCCAATGGAGGAAGCCTTGCGAGCAGCCAGGCCATTGACCCCGTCCTCCTACAAAGAGGTGCTGGGAAACCACAAGGACACCTCAGCAGAGGTCTTCAACCGAGCCGGCGACCTCATCCGCCAAGAACAGCCGGAAGCGGCCAAGGAGTTACTTGACGAGTGGAATCGCCTGTACCTCCTCTACAAAGACGAGGCATACCCCGCCCAAGCGCGGCCACGACCTGAAATGCCCCATGAGACCCCCATCCCCTCCGACGAGGGGGTTGCACCGTGAGCCTTCAAGTGACCGGCCTCTGCCGTCGAGTAGGAGAGAGAACGCTCTTCGAGGATCTGAGCTTTACCGTTCAGGCAGGCGAGACTCTGGCGATCCAAGCTCCCTCTGGGGCCGGCAAGACCTGCTTGCTGCGCCTCCTCGCCTGGCTCGATGAGGGACAGGGGGGCGAGATTCGCCTCGAAGGTCGCCTTCCCCACGAATGGACCGTCCCCTTGTGGAGGACTGAGGTCGCCTACGTGGCCCAAAAGGCTCCTGATCTCCCTGGCTGCCCAGACGACCTTGTACAGGCGACACACAGGTTCGCAGCCTGGCGAACTCGTCAGCACCAAGATCCCAGAGTTCATGCCGCACGTTGGGGCCTCCCAGACGGCGCATGGACAACGAACTGGTCGCGCCTCTCTGGCGGTGAACAACAGCGGGCGGCTCTTGCGATTGCACTGAGTCGCGCCCCCCGAGTTCTCCTGTTGGACGAGCCAACATCAGCGCTGGACGACGAAGCAACGGCGGCCATCGAGGCTGACCTTGCCGACAGAACCGTGGTCTGGGTGACGCACGACAAAGCACAAGCCCGTCGCGTCGGTACACGCAGTCTGCAGTTGCATCAGACCTCTTCAGTTGCGGGGGCCTCATGAACGCCGGCCCCATCCCCCTCAGCGCACTCGACCTGGTGCTCGCCGCCGGGCTGGTCGTCATCAACGGCCTGCTCTCTCTTTGGCTCGGGCTGGGGCTGGAGCGAAAGCTGTTCGTCGCGTCGGTCCGAACCGTCGTGCAGCTGCTTCTCCTCGGCTGGATCCTCATGCCGGTCTTCACCTGGAACAACCAGGCCGTAGTCTTCGGCATCTGCCTCGCCATGGTGATACTTGCCACCAGGGCTGCGGTGAAGCGCTCCTCTCGCAGCTACCGTGGTGCTTATCGGTCGAGCTTTGTCGCGCTCCTGTTGGGGGCTGGAGCCACGGCTTTGATCGGCACCTGGGGCATCGTGGGGGTGGAGCCGTGGTGGCAACCTCGGTATCTGATCCCATTGCTCGGGATGATCTTGGGCAATGGCCTTACCGGAATCAGCCTCGGCCTCGACCGGTGTCTGACTCAACTGGACGAAGGGCGAGCGCGAGTCGACGTCTACCTGGCGCTAGGAGCCAGCCGATGGGAAGCCGCTCGTCCGGTAGCAGCCGATGCAATGCGCTCGGGCATGATCCCAATCCTCAACGCCATGACGGTCGTGGGACTCGTCACCATCCCAGGCATGATGACGGGCCAGATCCTCGGCGGTACAGATCCAGCGGAGGCTGCCCGGTACCAGATCTTGATCATGTTTCTGATCGCCTCAGCCACCGCCATGGGCACCGCCTTGTCCGTGCTGCTCAGCCTTCGGGCACTGTTCGACGACGACCATCGTCTCCGCAGCGAGCGAATCGAGCACAGTCCCTCTTGACCCAACACCACGGCGACGCCATCCTCCGCCCGATGCGATCTTCGACGCTCATCGCACTGCTCCTCGCACTAGGCACCACACTGGCGTGCCCAGGATTCGTGGGTGCCACAGACCTCCAGACCAGCATCCAGAGAGTAGAAGCACGGGCCCTACCCGCCCTGGTGAATATTCAGCCCGTGACAGAGAGCTACACGCGAGGCGAGCGACGAAAGCACGCCTCCGTCGGTAGCGGGTTCCTCATCGACCCAGAGGGCCACATCGTCACCAACTACCACGTAGCCGGAAAAGCAAGTCAGCTGATGGTGACACTCTCCAACAAGGAACGCATCGAAGCCGAACTGGTCGGCGGCGATCCTTTGACGGACCTCGCGGTGATCCGGATTCCCAAGGAGGCCGTCACCGACTACGGCTTGACCCCACTTCAGTTTGGTAACTCGGCACAACTGCGGGCCGGCGCATTCGTTCTCGCACTGGGGTCACCGCTAGATCTGGCGCGCACGCTAACCTTTGGCATTGTCTCCAACACGGAACGATATCTCCGCGAAGGGATGACTCTGCCCACCGGAGAGCGAACCGGTGAGTTCAACACCTGGATTCAGACCGACGCAGCCATCAACCCGGGCAACTCGGGCGGCCCCCTGGTCAACCTGGATGGGCAGGTCGTGGGAGTGAACGCTCGCGGAGCCGTCCTCGCCGATAATATCGGCTTCGCGATCCCCGCCACGACGGCGAGACAGGTCGTCGCGGACCTCATCGCCACCGGCGAAGTAACCCGCTCCTACATTGGCGTTCGGTTTCAACCGCTACGTGATTGGGAGGAGCTCTTCGGCATGGAAGAGCCTCGTGGAGTGCTTATCAGCTCCGTTGAGCAGGGCGCTCCTGGAGAGACGGCTGGTCTCCAGGCTGGAGATATTCTGCTCTCCTACGGGGGCAGTCCTCTTCTGGTTCGGTTTGAAGAGGAGTTGCCAAGCCTCTACCAGCGTATTTCTGAAACAAAGGTCGGCTCTTCTGTGGCGCTTCGTGTCTTGCGGCGCGGACAGTCCGAAGAGTTGGACCTGGAGGTGAGCACGGTCTCCACAGGCAAGCTCAGCGGCGAACGGTTCGAAGCCGAAGCGTGGGGCTTCACCGTGAAGGAGATCACGGACCAAATGGTCTTCGACCTGGATCTGGTCAGCGGAGACGGCGTGCTGGTCGAGGGGGTCCTGACCGGTGGTCCCGCGCATCGGGGACGACTGGGCCGGGGTGTCGTCATCGAGTCGCTGGCGGGAGAGGTTGTCACGGACTTGGAGTCGTTCAAGAGCCGGTACGAAGAACTCAAGGGAACCAAGCCCGGAGCCGTTCTGCTGCAGGTTCGCGCCTACGAGTCCCTGCGCTACGTCCTACTGCAAATGACAAGCGATAGTGCCCCAACAGGAGAACTCCCGTGAGGTACCCCCGGAAGGTGCGGAGTGGGCTCGGCGATGTCCTCCGCATGGCGCAGTGGCTGGTTGCTCTCACCAGCCTCATTGTCTGTGTCGCTCCTCCCGCCAACGCGGGCCCACCCGGGCGGCGGCTCTCCGCGCCCGCCTTCTACGACCAGGCCGCCCCAACGATCGCGACCGTGGAGTTTGTGCAGGAGTTCGTCTCCGGCGGGCAGCGCCAACAAACCCGCTCCTGGGTCGACGGAGTCGTCATTTCCGACGATGGGCTGGTGTTGATCTCGGGACGTGTTCGATTTCCACAGCGGTCCAAGGGTCGGCTTGCTGGTGGCAGCCTTCCCCAATTAGTCAGCTTCAGCCTGCACTTCGCAGACGGGCGGGAGCATCAAGCTGAAGTCGTGGCATTCGACGATGACCTCAACCTGGGTGTGCTCCGCATCACTGATGCCGAAGCTGGCCAGACCTTCCCACACGTACGCTTTCGCGACAGCTTCAAGGGCGAGATCGGGGCGGGGCTCAGAACCATGACTCTGTATACCGAGAGCTACGGTCGGACGCCCGTGCTTGGCGCGGCAACCATCACCGCCAAGCTCAAGACCCTAGACAACGTCTGGAGCTTGTCCGGTGTCTCCACAAACCTGCTCGGTGCGCCCTTGTGGGATGAGCGAGGCGCCGTAGTCGGTGTCGTCGCACAGGTCCCCATGTCTCCATGGGCGGGGCGACAGCTCATGCCGGACCTTTCGGGGACGATCGGGCTTCCTCATGGACACTTTGCAGACTTTCTCGCGGCCTGCCGCCAGGAAGACTCTAGGGCCCCAACCAAAGGCAGCGAGCCGACAGTAGACAAGGGCGAGGCCGGCTGGTTAGGCGTGATGTTCGAGCCACTGGGCCGAAAGCTAGCTGAACATCTCGGGATCTCTCCCGGCGGAGGAGTCGTACTGTCTCGGGTCGTTCCCGGATCCCCTGCCGAAGCGGCAGGCCTCCAGGCCTTGGACATACTCGTGGAGATGGACGGTGACCGCATCGACGTAGAGAGCGAGTCGGACTCGGCACCCTTCGCGCAGAAAATCCGCACCTATAGCCCTGGCCAAGTCGTTCGGTTCGTCCGCGAGCGGGCGAGCGGGCAACGGAGCGAGGTCGCCGTCACCTTGACCCAAGCGCCCACCAGTGAGCTGCACGCAGAGCGACGCGAGGACGAAGCCTTCGAGTTGACAGTGCGGGAACTGACGCTGGACACGCGACTCGCCCATCGACTCGAGCCCGGAGCCACAGGTGTCGTGGTGGACGGTGTCACGCGCGCAGGATGGAGCGGGCTGGCTGGCTTGAAGCGCGGCATGATCATCCAGCGCATCAATAAGCTCGAGGTCACCGACTTAGACTCGTTCACTGACGCGATGTCTCGTGTGCAGCAGACCACACCTGCCAAGGTGCTGTTCTTCGTGCGCTTCGGAAAGACCACGAGGTTCCATGTGGCCGAGCCGGACTGGACGGAAGGCCAGGACGGGAACGGCGGATGACAACGGACGACTTCATGCTTCCGCTGAGCGAGGGGCCCGAAGCCTTCTTGGCGGCCTACACGCAGCAGGTGCATCCCATGAGGGTCGCCCACGGGAAGGCCTACTGGCGCTTTGCGCTCCATGGCGACCCAGAAGCCCACGATGCACTTCAGGAGTTGGAAGAGAGGCTCAGCGATGTCCACGCCTCTGGCCCAGTGTTCGACCAACTGTCGGCCTGGCGAGATGCGCCCACGGGCGATCCACTTGTGGACCGACAGGTAGCGATCCTGCTTCCGGAGTACCGGCAAGCTCAAGTGGACGAGAAGCTAAGAAAGCAGATCATTCAACTCTCGCTGAAAGTCGAAGAGACCTATTCCGTCTTCAGGCCAGAGTTGGAGGGGCGACGAGTCGACTCCAACGAGTTGGATCGCATCCTGCTCAAAGAGGATGACCCCAACCGGAGACGGTCCGCCTGGGAGGCAAGCCGAGCAGTCGGCCATCGCGTTGCCGATCAAGTCATTCGGCTGGTGAGGCTGCGGAATGAAATGGCACAGCAGCTGGGGTTTACCGACTACTTTGCAATGGCGCTCGACGAGCAGGAGATGACCACGGAGCAGCTGGACAGCTTCCTGGGAGAGCTCCAACAACAAACCGATGCAGCCTGGGCTCAAAGGAAGTCTACTCTCGACCAGGAGTTCGCCGATGCACGCGGCAAGGCCCCCGGGGACCTCCAGCCCTGGGACTATCCCGAGCGATTCTTACAATCGATACCTCGAGATGGGATGGACCGGTCCACGGACGCCTGGTTTGGTCTGAAAGCCATTCAAAAGCACACCCTCAGCTTTTACCGGGGCATCGGAATTCCCGTGGACTCCATCTGGGCTGCCTCGGACATGCTGCCTCGGGATGGAAAGCATCCTCACGCCTTCTGTATCGGTATCGACAACCCGCATGATGTCCGAGTCCTGTGCAACCTAGACGCAACCGCTCGCTGGATGGAGACCACTCTCCATGAGTTCGGCCACGCGATCTACGACGCAGGTCTCCCCGAGACGATGCCCTGGCTGCTACGCCATGCGGCTCACACGTTCATCACAGAGGCTGTCGCCATGTTCTTTGGTCGGCTGGTTCGTAACCCGCAGTGGCTGGTCGAGGTGGCCGGGGTCCCCGAGGAGCGAGCTGCAGCGGCCCGAGAGGGCCTCCTAGAGAGCCAGCTCGTGTTCGCGCGGTGGGCCATGACGGTCACTGCGTTTGAACAAGCCATGTATCAAGACCCGGACAGCGACCTGGACAGCACCTGGTGGCGTCTATGCAACGAGCTCCAGGGACTTCAACGGCCCGACAACGGGCCCGGACGCGACTGGGCCGCGAAGATCCACGTCGCCTGTTACCCCGCCTACTATCAGAACTACATCCTCGGCGAGCTGCTCGCGTCCCAGTTCAACTGGGCGGTTCAACGCGACTATGGGGACCAGTGGATCGGTGAGCACGACGTGGGCACGTTCTTCACCTCGCTGTTTGAGCTGGGCCGTGCTCTGCCCTGGCACGAAACGATTCGTCGCCACACCGGTGATCCCCTGTCAACACACCACTGGCTCGACGAGTTCGCGACGCACTCGTGAATCGTCCGATCTTTCTGCGCGGAACGAAGTGACGATGGAGGTCGGTGGCTATAGCGGCTGGGGAGTCTGGCTGATCGTTCTGGTCTTTGCCTTCAACCTCGCCTGCATTCCCCTGTGGTTTCTGATCAACCACCTTCGAAGAACCCATGAGTTTCGCCTCAAGGAGGTTCGAACATTCCTTGAGTTGCTTGCTGCCGAGCGCACAGAGCGGAGCGCTAGCGATAGCCAGTTGGACGAGAGCATCGCGTTGATTGAGAGACAGCTGGAGCAGGCCGAGGGTCTCGGACCACTCTGGGGCCGAAAGCACGTCGAGCTGGCTCGACTGGGCCTGTATCAGGTGGAGCATCAACACCAGGATCTCTGCGCATCCGTCCGGGCCCAGATGGCTCGTCCGGGCTCCGCCGGCAGCACCTAGTCCACCGAGTTGCAGGCACCACTCGGCCCGCCTGCATCCATTGAGGTTGCAGAAGCCAAGGCTCGACCCCCCAATTTTCCAGCTAGAGTGTCCAGAGGCGCGTCAGCAGAGAGCTTCCCGTGGGTTTCCGGAGGGCGACTGAAACGATGAGACGAGTGCAGATAGCCCTTGTCTTCTTGCTGCTTCTGGCTGGACCCATCGCCGGCTGCGGCCCCAGCAACTCCTGCGACCGGAACGAAGACTGTGCAGCGGGCACGTTCTGCTCTGAACAAGGCACCTGCGCGGATGACGCGGATGACGCGGACGACGACGACACCGCGGACGACGACGACACCGCGGACGAC
>MDTE01127544.1_pt1 | contig 17620 bp, 19 predicted proteins | sample 811231 | NCBI WGS metagenome assembly MDTE01 (sample SAMN05326651, study PRJNA326480) | marine metagenome | isolation source: seawater | place: Indian Ocean: Red Sea | collected 2010
CAACATGTATGGTGTAATGGTTTTACATAATGCCCTTGAAAATTGTTCGCTTCCAATACGATGTACTTCATCAATAATGGTTAAACCAAATGAATCATATGCACCAATCCCATATTCTTTATCATACAAGGACTGTAGCATCCCAATAACAATATCCTTTCCGTGGATATCAAATGTAGACCCTTGGATTTTCCCAATTCTTGCGTTTGGAACAAATTCTTGAATACGCTCTATCCATTGATTCATTAAAAATTCTTTATGGACGATGATAAGTGTCTTTTTTTGTAGTGATGCTATTATTTTTAACGCCATCACCGTATTGTGTGTTACTGTAAAATCCCCCAATACAAACCGTCTATTTCCGTCTATTTCAAATCCGTAATAATCATCTACTTCCAATTTTTCCAAACGAATTCTTGTATTCAATGCGTCTTTGATTTGTTGTCGTGGAGTTACCTTTTTACGAATACACTTTACTGGTATTTCATCTAATCCCTTTCCGTGAATACACGTTCTATAATAGGTTCCTTCTCTCTTTTCACCTTTATACATACACGATTTTTTGCATTCTGACTTATATGCTGCGAAACCAAGCGACCTTGCTAAAAAAATAATGTCGTCTAACAATGTTTCATTTTTTTGGATGATATCGTATGAATTGTCATGGTTACTGCCATCAGAGTCTATGATTCCTGCTAATAATTCTAATTGGGTTTGTCGGTCATTACATTTATAATCGTGTGGAATATGCTTGTTTTGTAATAAATTATATTTTCTCAAACCACTCATAAGACTATTCCTCTTCATTGCACCGGTAGTAATAGAATTTATACGATAATCATATTGAGCACCAGTATATTGAATATATAAATCATCATGCTTACCATTAAAGCAATGTTTACTTAAAAAATGTAATACTCGTGATTCTTGTGTAGATATAAGAGGTCCTTTTGATGCACCATCTCCTAACCAATATCCCAGCAAATACGGGTCAATATCAACTTCTTTTTTTGGGAAGCGAATAGGAACACGATACCCTACAAGAACACCGCCTCTACCGTGGTATGATTTTGGTAAATTTAAATAATCTAAAACAGAAATATCGCGTACAGTTCCTTTGGGTGTATCTTTATTTACAGTAGAACTATACTTCAACGACAAAATATGGCTTTCATTTACAATATAAGGGTCTCCTTTCTTGGGTATTACTTTATACATTTGTTCTCTTCCTCGCGCAAGTGTTAATACATTCCTTGGCGTTGAATCATCACCCATAATTACATCGCCCACTTTTACATCTTGAACCATCTTAATGGTGCCATCATACATCAAGATAGGAGTATCCCGACCCATACACTTACCCCTACCACACGGGACTTCAAGTATCCCTCCATTACCATAACCGGTGTCATTTTGTGCGACAGGTGTATTAACATGGTCTAAATAAACTTTAATGATATCTTCTTGATAATCGCGTAATGTTTTCACAAATTCTAATTCCACGTCATCGCCCAGTTGTAATTCCGATTTTTTAGGCAAACCGTAGCGTTCAATTCCATAAAACCGTGGTATATAGATTTTGTTTGTATTTTCGCGATAAACAGGAAAGCTGCTAACTTGTTGTTGAATTCCCATTTTGGCACCCATCATTTGGGGTTGTAGTAATAAATCTTTTTTAAGAAAATCGTAATCTTCTTTTGATAAGCAGCTTTTGGGGATAGTATATCCTTTTTTTCCCAAATAACCTTTTTCAATTATAATAGACTTGTATTCTTCATCAATTTGTAAATCTGATAGTTTCTTCGCATTGGATGCTTTTTTCATAGTTATACTATAATATTACGAATAATATATTTATATTGGTTACGTATAGGTTTAGGGTAATTCTTATTTGATTGTAAAAAAATACATTGATAGTATATAAATGAAACTATTGAAATTGATTCCATCTTTCAAACCCGTCGAAATTGTATTATTAGTTGTTTTCATATTGTTTTTAGTTATGCCAATGCCTATGCCAAGAATGGTAACTAATGCTATTAGCAATCCATTAGGTATGGCTGGGTTATTACTAGCTGCTTTATATTTGTTCTTCTCCGTTCATCCAGTTGTTGCAGTATTATTTGTATTCGTAGCATATGAACTAATGAACAGAAGCAGCGAAGAGCAAAAGAAAATGAAAATTGCTGACCCTACCCCTAGCCAACAAGTGAAAGACTCCAAAATGAAGAAAATGAACCCTCCCAAGAAAACCACTTTGGAAGAAGAAGTTGTTGATAAAATGGCTCCTATCGGACACAGTGATATGAGCGTTTATACTGCTTCCACTTTCAAACCTGTAGCTGAAGACGTAGGAAGTGCTTCGCTTGTTTAAATCATAATGTATGTAATATCATCATTATGATTCAATGATTATTGATTAGCATTATCATATGCTTCATTAAATATGTTTACACGGTTATCCGGGTCATTGCTGGTATCAAGGACAATTTTACTTTGGTCCTTATCATTATTGAAAACGTTCCTCATATTTATTTGAACACCAATTGTTAATCCTATGAATAAACAAATGAGTAATCCAACAGTTAAATCTAATCCACTCTGTAAAGCGGGGACCATTTTCAAAGCATATAGGGTTATAATAATAGCCCATAATGCAATAACGATTCCTAGACCAATTATGTTACTCATAGATTTACTAATAATACCACCAGCAAAAGACCAAATGAATGGGATTTTAGATTCTGTATTATCATCGGCTTTATTTATAAACATACTTATTTCCTTACCTCCATCAGTTTTTAATTGCTGATTTTCTTTTAACTTTGATTTGTCAAGGATAACCGCCATAGACATCAGTATGAAAAATGCGAAAATAATTCCAGTCATAACATTAGAACCAATTAACAAACAAAATAGGACAAAGGAGAACCCAAGAACAATAATATCAAGAGCTTTACGATAGGCGTGTAGGATTCGTTCTGGCGATTTACCAGATACATCACTTGGAGTGAGTTTGTCTTTATCAAATGTTAGTAAAATATAGTCTGTAATGCCAAGTTTATATGCGGTTGGACTAATAAAATAGGTAATTGCTACAAGAATAACAAAAAAGAAAAAATTAGTAGTCATTTCTTCCATACGTTTTTGTCCAAGGTCAGAAGTCATTCTAGAATTAATAGGCACTTCGTATGTATCTAATTCTTCCTGTGAAGCCCCAGTAGGACTACAGTCAATGTAAATATCATTTTCTGATTGCATTGAAATGTTAGCTTGTGGTATTAAATCATATGATATAGCACTATTGTCTTCAATATACGAAGACAGACCACTCTCATCTCCAGTAAATAGTTCTGTAGCATCTGTGCCACCCAAAATCTCAATAGGTTTGTCAAAAAAATATACTGAATACTCACTCGTAGTATAATATTTACAGTTTGTTTGCATTGGTATTACATCATTCAGAGTAATATTCTTATATGCAGTGGTAGTGCCTTCATTAATAATACTATCAATAACTGTAGCATCATTAGCACCAAGTTTTAAAGGAAATACTGTATACATATTATCTTCATGTAAAGTAACCACCTCTCCAATAAGTTCTTGATTGTCTAGATAATGCATTACTTTGGTAAAATATATATTTTTGGCAGTATAGCTTTGCATTTCACCAGCTTCTAGAGTAAAAAAATTGTAATCTGGGGAAACAACTAATTCAATTGTTTTTGTACTATCATTATAGGTGCCCTTTTCTGTTCTGTAATTGTATATTACTTTTTTTTGTGTTGTTGATTCTATAGAAAATTCAGAAGATGCTTGCATAATACACTATATATAAAATGATATAGTTTATTTTGAATAATATGTGTTAAAGATATGGAATATATTTGAAAGTTCCATTTTCGTATATTGTTGCTAAAAATGTGTCATTGTAACCTTCAACATATACATTTGTTCCATTGTAAATCTCGTCACAACCGTATTCGCCAGAGCAACTTTTTCCATTTACGCTAATAGGCAATTTTGTATTTACTTGACCCGTGTTAGAAATGGTATAGTATTGCCAGTTATCGCGACCGCTCATTAAACGACGTCCCATTAATGGTACTATCAAGTTTTCATTCATGCCACCTTGTTTGGTCAAAATACCTACTTGCTGATATTCCATATTCAACCCACGTGTTTCAATGTTTACGGGGATACCACGAATATCTCCACTATCTGGTGTGTGGTAATAGCCATTTTGTTTCAATGGTGGTGAATAAGGGTCATTCAAGGGGTCCAAACGTGTAGAAATTCCTAATAAATTATGCTGTTGTTGTTGGTGATGATGGTGATGTACATCTGTTGGAGGTATACTGACTTGCATTTCGTGTTGAGCTTTTTGAATCATACTATTTTGGTAATTATACAGGATGTAACCAATTAACGCAAGTATGATAAATAAAAACACTAAAGTCATATTTTCAATACAAATAATTCCTGGGGGACACTTTTTTGGCATTATCTATATTATGCTCATAAAATGTCTGTTTGATATTTTATGATTTAATGTGGTTGGTTGCTTATCTAAACGCTTGTCCTATCTGGTTTCCACCTTTTTGGAATGTTTTGGTCCAATCAGAAAGTAGCGGTGTGATAGTATGATCTAGGTTATGATTAAACTTTCTACCTTGTTTCTTAAATGCCTCTTCTTTCAAAACCCTACAACCATAACATGTATCACGTACGGATTTTGGAAAATGAATAATATGGAATCCAAACATGTCAAATATACATCGGTCTATTGTTTCAAAATATTGTAATACCTTTTTTTCAATGGCTTTTGCTGGTATACACCCAGCAGATACAAACTCAATTATCCAAATGGGAAATGTAATTAATACTAGGTATAATACTTTACCTATCAAGTCTAACATATAATAAAAGAAACAATCTCCAAATGTCCCTATTTTTTCTACACCGCACGCCATTCGTGTAAATACGTATTCACCAGTTATTTGTATGAAAATCATTATTTGAACTAAAAAGTACCATAAACCCAAAGGAACCTCTGTAAATAATTCACCTAATGCCCTTCCAAAAGTAGCAAAGCCATTTCCTAAACCTCTAAAGGCTTTGCCAACTCGTGCAATAAATTTTGTTATAGGTCTGAATGGTGCTCTTAATGCTTTACGTATTGCTTTTCCTACACTCATTATTCGTTTCTATAATATTGATAGAAACTAATTACATTGTCTTTTTATTATATTCCTCAAATTTGTTTGCGAAATTCTCGGCTCTTTCCAATATAGGGTCAATTTCTTTAATTTTTTCCAAAATATCATCCTGTGCCTTCAAAAATTCTGGATATTCTGATTTTAATAGCTGTAATGCTTCCTCTACTTCTTGAGTAGTATCTTCATCTTTCTCAATGGATTCCTCCTTCTCTTTTTTCTTGTTTAATTTAGCTTTCTCCTTGGCAGATAATTTTTTATTTTTTTCATCATTCTCAAAGCCTTCACGTTCTTCTGTTCTAGGGATTTTCATTGAAATAATAGCACTAAATACAATGGCGATGGTTAAAATCACAATCATGTTTTTACTAAAAAACGAAGCCAAAAATCCAATAAGTACCATAATGATAATTGATGAAGGATCTTGGTTTTGAACGTAGAACACTATTTGAAGTAATGCTACAAAGACAAGAGCGTATAAAACCATTTGGTTATATAAGATTTTTTTAGGTAATTCAAATTTGGGTAATTTGGGTAGTTTCATTTATATATTAAGTATACAAAAAGTTATTCTTCCTTTATCTCTTCCTCTATATGTGTTTCCTCTTCACTATTATAATCGTCAACTGTATTTTCTTCTTTTATACTTTCATCTACGCTGCTTCTATCTAGACTTGATTCACTAATACTATTATCACTGCCTAATTCATAACACTTTGGAATATCACCACCGTAAATTTCTAGTACCTCCTTTACAACTTCTTCACGTTGGATATCTTTATTTTCAAACTCAATACTACTTATACTTGATGAACGTTTTCCACGGAACTTTTGTAAAAAGTCTTCCAATCCATTCATTTCGTTAATACGGTCATGTTGTTCTAAATCACCTGTTATCACTAATTTACTATTCTCGCCCAAACGGGTCATTAACATTTTCATTTGTGAAACAGTTGAGTTTTGCATTTCATCTGCTACAATCCAGCAGTTTTTAAAAGTGCGACCACGCATATATCCTAGAGGAGCTATTTCAATTATTTTATCTTCTAATAGTGCAGTTACTTCTTTTGGGCTAATGAAATTATACAATACATCGTAAATAGGTCTTATCCAAGGTGCCATCTTTTCTTCTAATGTTCCTGGTAAAAAACCTAACTCTTCATCTACACTTACAGATGGACGTGTAAACACCAGTTTATCACTCACTCCCATCAGAAAGCTACGAACACCATTTTCTGTGGCAAGGATTGTTTTACCTGTTCCTGCTGGACCTGTTGCCACTACAATTTTTTTTGATTTTTGTCGAAGAAGCCGTGTATATTCCTTTTGACCATCATTCTTGGGTGTTACAAACTTGGATTCGAATGCCTTTTTCTCATTTACAGATAAATGATTCATATTCTCATAAACAAGACGCTGTCTAATGGCAGATATTTCCCGTTCTCTTTCAATGTCTACCATATGCTCTTGTAACAGCTCTTTCTCATTTTGTCTACGATTTTTTCTGCTACCACGTCTCCGTGTTGGCTCTGTTTTAGATTCACCCAAGAACTCCTCGTCAAAGTATTTGTTGTTAGATTGCCTCATGGTATCTTACTATTTATACCTAAATAAAATCGGACCGTAATTTTTGATAAATATGGTTTTTTACTCATTTTATGTAAAATTATTATTGATTACAGTGTCATATTTTATACAAAATTTAGATAATGGTAATATTACGAAGAAAATGCTTTTTGTAAAGGTAATAAAAATCTACTTACTATATTATTTAGACGAAGATGTCTGAAGTCACAACTACTACACCATCTAACACTGAACCTCTATTAACTCCTGACGATAATAGGTATGTTATGTTTCCGATTAAATACCCAGATATTTGGGATATGTATAAAAGATCTATTGATTCCTTCTGGCATACCGGGGAAATTTCCCTTGCACAAGATTTGACTGATTGGGATAAGCTGTCAAATGATGAGCAAAATTTTATTAAAATGATCTTGGCATTCTTTTCAAGTAGTGATGCTGTTGTTACTGATAATCTTGGGACTCGTTTCATGAATGAAGTACAACCATCAGAAGCACGTGCTTTTTATGCTTTTCAAATAGCAATTGAGACTATCCACTCTGAAATGTATAGTATCCTTATTGACACTTATATTAAAGACAATGAAGAAAAAACCCGTCTATTTAAGGCTACTGAAAACTTCCCATGTATTGAGAAGAAATTTAAGTGGGCACAAAAATGGCTCACCGATAAGCGTTCCACCTTTGCTACCAGATTGGTCGGATTTGCGTTAGTAGAAGGATTATTCTTTTCTTCTTCCTTTGCTGCCATTTACTGGATAAAGAAACGTGGATTGTTACCAGGACTTACATTTTCAAATGAACTTATCTCACGTGACGAAGCATTACATACGGAATTTGCTATTCTACTATACTCCAAATTGAATAAAAAACTACCCAAGAAGAAAATTTATGATATTGTTAGAGAAGCAGTTGAGATTGAGAAAGAATTTATTTTAGAAGCTATCCCTTGTCGTATGATTGGTATGAACTCAAAGTTGATGAGTGACTATATTGAATTTGTTGCTGACCGCATTTGTCTACAATTGGGGTATGATAAAATTTATAATAGCAAGAACCCTTTTGATTTTATGGAATTGATTAGTATTGAGTCAAAAGTAAACTTCTTTGAGCGTACAAATGCCGAATATGCTTTAGCTGATAAAACAGACGACGGTAATGTCTTTGATTTTAGTGCTGAATTTTAAATATATAATTTATATGAGTTATATATAAAAATGAGTAAAAAAGATAGCAATCCTATGCCTACAGATGATGATATTACCCTTTTAAGGGAACTATTTGAAGATGCTAACACTATTGATGAAGTTCGTAATTTGTTACAAGCTAGCATGGGACATTACGAACCTACAAGAGAACAAAGACAGGCAAACGTATTAAGAGACATTGTTAATGATGTTTTTGGCGACCAAACCCACTTAACCCAACAACAACATCCTGCCGCAGCACATTTTGATAGAATTGTAAATGAAATGCCTGATGAAGAAGCTAAACAAATTAATGCGGCAGCTGTAAGCACATTTGGTGGACCAGCCTTTAATCCACGACCTACACCGCATGTCAATCCAAGCATAATTAACTCATTAGTTCATGAAAGTATGGATGATAGAACAATTGACGAACTAATTCATGAAGAGGAAAGGAAAAGAAAACTTGAGGAACAGATACAGAAAGGAAAAGAAGGTGGTAAAAAATCAAAAAAGACCAAGAGAGGAAAAAAAGCAAGAAGCTCAAAAAAAGCTAAAAAAGCTAAAAAATAAGTAGATAATATGTATTTTTCAATGTATATACATATTATTTCATCTTGTCATTATTATTTACACAAATTGCAACATTCGTATTTCCCCAACATTAATTATTTTATCGTGTAGTTCTTTGTATTCCACTGAATCTTTATCCAGTGTATTTGCTGTTTCAAGGTCTTCTAGAATATTATTTTTAATGTATATATTCTTCTTAATTTCTTCCATTACTTTTGGATTTGACATAATCTCATTATATACAATTCGTTCTGTATTGAAATTATCACTTTTTACCTTTCTTTTCAAATGTAGAAGGAAATACTTTTCAATACCGAGATTGTCTATCACCCTATTAATTATCATTTGATTTTCGTTCATTAACTTATCGACAATGTAATTTGTTACTATTAAACTAGCACCATTATTGTTATGATAGTTCTGTGTAGAGATAGCTAAATATAGATTACTGAAAATATCAGCCATAGCACCAGATAACATTTGCTCTTTTTTCAATAGCCCACCTTTCAAAGCAACAAAATTTACCAAAGCGGCAAAAACAACTATTTGGTGCTCTAAAGTCATTGGTGCAAATAAAGAAAAAGGATTTAATGTTTGAATGTATAACTTTGAAGAATGTGAAATTATGTTTTTAAAGCTTACTATAAATTCCTTCTTATTGTTGTCTATTACACTATCTAATATTTGATTTATATATGGATGTGATTTGTTTAATCCTTGCCCAAATATAATTAATGACCTGGTCAAAGTATTGGAACCTTCCACAGTGATACCAATTGGTGCCGCCCTATAGAATTTCTCCAAAAAGTTACTGTATCCCAAACAAATCGCTCCTCCGGCGTGTATATCCATAGCATGATTTAATACATTTCTTCCCCTTTCAGTGGTTTGCTGTTTCATTATAGCACTTAATACAGCAGGACTGTTACCATTATCTAATATAGTATTTGTTAGCTCAATTGATGATTGAATAACCCAAGTATCTAATACCATTTTATTTACCTTCTCTTGTATGGCTTCCATATTTCCTAGTGGCATTTTGAACTGTTTCCTTACTTTTATGTAATTCAAGATTCCAAATGTTGCTACTTTACTGCTTGCATTGGCAGTAGCAGGTAAACTTATGCCTCTACCAGCAGATAAACAATCCATTAACATCTTCCACCCTTCACCAACACAATCACTCCCTCCTATAACCTGTTCTGGTTCTATAAAAAACTCGCCTTTAATGGTCCCATTTGGAAATCCAGCGTTTAATGGATTATGATATGTATCCTGGATTAAACCTTCGTGGTTTCTTTCCAAGAGGGCTAATGTAATACCACTTTTCTTATTAGGTAATAAGTTATTGGGGTCTTTCAAATTGAATGCAATACCCATTAAGTTTGCAACAGGAGCTAGAGTTATGTATCGTTTATTGACTTTTACACGGATTTGTAATTTCCCATCCTTTTCTATTACTTCGCCTTCATCTATACTCCCAGTAGCATCAGAACCATTATTTGGTCCAGTTAAACCAAAACAAGGTATATATGTGCCATCTGCTAATCCCGGAAGATATTTATTTTTTTGTTCTTCAGTGCCGTAATGTGTAAGTAATTCACCTGGTCCCAATGAATTAGGAACCATTGTTACAACACCTAGAGCTGGTTCAGCACTTGCTATCTTTGTAAGAACATCAGACATTTCATTTACACTTAATTTTATTCCTCCATATTTTTCATCAATTAAGAAACTGAAAAATTTATTTTTTGCAAGATATTTAGTCCACTGGTCGTCATTATCGTTTGGATAAACACTTGTATTATCGTAAGAATCTAGTAATTTGCTAACCATATCACTAGGTAATTTGGGTGTATAATGACTCTTGGGCGGGAACTTTACTCTACCAGATAAGATTTCCCTATCAATTGAAGTGTTTCCACTTCGTAAAGCTATCAACTCTGTAGATGAAATCTTGGGAATTTTCCGTTTGACTAAATCAAAAACTTTGTTTGATAGCATATAAATATATCAAACAAAATAAATGATTACTCGTTATATAATTCCAACGTGCGTGCGCTGGAATCAGTAGCTTCTACATACCGCGGCATCCAAAAATGCGGTATAGTTTTTCCTTGTCCGGAATAATGTTGTTCAAAAATGCGACGATAATAATATTGTTCTTTCGTCTTTGGTAAATTATGTTCTTCAAGTTCTCTCATTACAGGGTCTATTGACAGGGCCATTTCTATCCAACTTGTTTCATTAAGTGGAACTTCAATACGGTCCGAAAACAGTTTCAATGCGTCTAATTCTCTCGTAACAAAATCGTTTATTACATCCTTGGTAGTGCGTTCCACTGACGTAACCCCGTCACTAAACGCTTCCTTACGCCTTGATAATATAGACTCTGGTAAAACTGCTTTACCAGAGGCGTTTTTATATTTATCTGGACGAAAAGCATCACGTATTAGATATTTTTCCATTCTCCACGGTTGAAAACGAACCATAATAGGTAAATTTAGATACATTTGGACAAAACTACGGTCTAAAAATGGTGTTCTGGCTTCTAATCCGTGACTTGAGATAGAACGGTCTGAACGTAGCACATCAAAATAGTGGATTTCCTTCAATAAACGGCGACATTCGCTATGGAATTCCAAACCATTATCTGCCATCCTCATATATAAGTATCCACCCATTAACTCATCTGCTCCATCTCCATTGAAAACCACCTTGGCATTACTGTTTTCAGATATATATTTACTCACTAACCAATTTCCAATACTTGCACGAACTGTGGTTGTATCATAACTCTCAATATCGTATATTACATGAGGAATGGCACTTACAAAATCTTCCTCATTAATAATAATCTGTGTATGATTTGTTTCCAAATAATCAGCTGCTATCCGCGTGTAATGTAAATCATTTGACCCTTCCAGTCCAATACTGAATGTTTCTACGGGTTTCCCAAATTTTTCTTTATGTAATTCATTTACTAGTGACGTAACCAAAGAGCTATCTAGTCCGCCAGATAATAAACAAGCTATTGGTCGCTGTGCGTTATCAACTCGTTTACGTACAGCATCTAACATATGTTCACGAATGAGTTGTGAATAATCTTTTTGTAATGATACAATTCGTGTGAAGTCACTTGAGTAAACCATTGTATTATAGGTAATAGTGTTTTTGTATTCCCAGTCAGTAATAGCAACTATTGGTAATGTGTAATGCGAATAATGACCAGGTATAAAAGGTTTAATAATGTAATCACTTTGACTATGCTGATTCGTGCTATTCATGTTTTCCTTCAAGTCCACTAACATTTTCTGTTCACTAGCAAATCCTAATAGATTCTTTCTTTTCTTCATTCCATCTTTAGGATACATTACAAATAAAGGACGCACACCATATGGGTCACGTGCAATGAATAATTTTGCTTCATCGTTTTGAATACGCCCATCCATAAGGGCAAATGCGAATTCACCATCAAGCATATTCAATGTAGCTTCTATGCCATAACGAATATAAAGGTGAATGATGACTTCGCAATCAGACTGGGTAGTCATTAGAAATTCATCTTCATCGTCGCTACTTTGAAAACTATCATCTATCAAATGCTGAACAAGTTCATTGTAATTATAAATCTCACCATTACAAATCAGTGCTACATCATTTACAATTAGAGGTTGATTTGATTCTTTATTTAATCCATTAATCGCTAATCTGTGAAACCCAAATAAAGTTTTTATCATTACCGTTTTCAAAATAGAGAATTCAGGACCACGAGTAGAACCTTTTTGAAAGGATTCGTCCACTAGTTCCTTTGTTAATTCAAACCCAGTATAATTTAATAGACCAAATATACCACACATAAAGCAAGTATATATTCTGTATAATAACTTCTTTCTATATTTTATAGAAAATGTTTAGTGGATACACAGAGGAAAACAATTATAAGACTTTTCATAGCACACAAGAAAAGTCATCTAACGTTGTTATTGAAGCTAACGATGAAAACCAATATTATGTGCTTATGGGTGAAGCACAAGCACCTGTTCAGAGCGAAACAAATAATAATAAACCCGAACAAAAGAAATGTAAAAATAAACAATCTATGGATATTATGACTAATCTATATGTTGGGTCTCTTTCTGTAGTAGGGTTGTTCATTATGTATAAATTATTATCAAAGCAGCGATAAAATACAATCAGGGTTGAATGTATTTTATATTTTAAAGTCTAAATAGTTAATTATTGAGAACCTTCTGCTCTGTTTCCTTGGCCTTGTTGACGTTTGAAGATTTCCAATGCTACAAGAGCACCGAGGATTTGGGAAACGCAATAAGGTAGTAAATCACTCATAGGCAACTTACCTGCAGAAGTCATTGCAATAGAAACAGCAGGATTAATATGACCTCCAGAAATAGGGGATGCTACCAAAATCGCTAGTGCCAATGCACCACCAATTGCTAATGGATTTCCAGTAGCCAAAATGATATACATAAAGAATACAGCACCAATAAATTCAGCAAAGTAAGCGTACATGTTCTATATATATCACGTGGAAATTATCCCTAAACAAAAAGGTCTCTTTTTGCGAATTATTTTTTCTTTTCATGGATTCAGACTTTGAATGTAATACACAGTTAACAATTTTATATTTTTACCACGGTTTGTTTTGTAGTTTGAGACCTTTGAGACCTTAAAACATAGAAGCAACACCGCCTTTCTTTGCAGGAGCAACTGCTCCCGCACTACGTGTCTTACGTAAAGCACGATTTACAACATTTTTGTCACCAGGGCTCAAGAATGACTGGGATGTTCCATTTGTATTATAAGTTCCTTTACCAGTAGCTTGGGCTTTTCTGCGTTCCATTACACTAGACGCATCACGGTTTCCATCATACCTATCCAGCTTATGGGTAGGGGTTATTTCTAAATACGTTTTACGAGCGTTGCTAAAAGAAGATTCATTTGTAGAAGTACTATCTTTCATTGGCATAGCATTCGTAAATTCTAATCGTCCGTTATTGATATTTTGTCTTGTGAAAAACATATGATTCTATATATCATATGTTTAGAAATCAAATCATCCTATTTCTTTTAACGGCGTACTCTCATTAAATAAGTGTAAGAACCGTTATGGTCATCACCGCCAGCACTGGTATCATTATAGTTTTTGTTAGCACTGGTAAGTTTCTTATATTTAATATAATCAGATGAATCAGGAACGAATTTAACGTTTGTGGAACTTCCGGCAACACCAGAATTGTCACACGAAGACAAAATATGACCAATACGAGATTTCAAACCAGGTTTGCTTGCACTGGTTGGGTTTGGTCCACCACAAGTATAGTTTTTACGAGCTAAATAATCACCGTTATTGTTTACAGCACGGAATGGAGTAATCACACGGTTATTACCATTGATACTATCTTGAGCGTTTATAGTGTTCCATGATTTCGTAACAATTCTACGGCTTACAACTTGTTCGCCACTTCTATTAAAATGTCCTGTTCTGGGTCCTCCTACGATTGAACTACTCATTGTATACTATACAATTATATTTTTGTTTGTTAATAGAATTATTTTTCTATGTATGATATATTGGATATGGATTGCTCTTCAAATGAAGTCAGTGATAATGAAATGGAACCAAACCCATTTATAGACCAAATGACTTTGGAATTACTAATGAATAAACAGCAATACCAAAAGTACAAGGAAACGAAAGACACTACAGGACATTATAAAGATATGGAATACAGTGAAAACCTATCTATTTATAGGTCCCGAATATTGGATTTAACTACTCATCTTCTAAATGACCATAACGACCCAATCAGTAATGATGTAAACAACACGTTTGAACAATACAGTAAATGTTTAATTCGGCATTTCAAAATGAAAGATATTGAAAATGAAAATACAATGTCTTCTAAATATGAATCCCATTACGACGATGACCAAGTAATGTTTGGAGAAATCGACAACGATACAACTGAACTCTCTGAAAGAGACCACGCTAAAATGGATATTCTAAACCAGTCTGTATGGGGGAAATCTATTACAAAGAAGAACTAACAAAATGAATTTTATATATTTATAATATAAGTAAGATTCTTATTATAAATTATTATGCCATCACATAAAAACGAGATTGTAGAAAAGCCAAAGAGTAAAACACCAAAGAAGAAAGCAACGAATAAGAAGTCAAGCCAAACAAGAAAATTAATGAAAGTAAACTGTAACCCCAAGATTGTTCCTATTTCTCTACGTAAGGGGAAAACTTGCTTTAGAAAAGAAGACATACATTTACTTCGCACTGAATTCAATAAGACATTTCCAAAATATAGTATTGACACAGAGATTGATGATGTAAATGACATAATGGATGCTTTACGTTTACGAATGAATCAACATACAAAATGTCGTCGTGAAGATTGTTGGTTACAAATCATTACTGATGATACGTTACGTAATCGTTTAATAAAAGAACTATACCGTCCAATTCAACCTCCGGCCTGGAGTGAAAATCCAAATAAATGGCTAACAAACCACGATATTGAAAAAGTACTACAACAATACGAAAAGAAATACAGTAATTTTAGGCTAATTGGACCTACCACTATTGATTTTGATAAGCAACACAGTTATTATGGTGGTTGTGTAGAAGAGGTTTTATGTAAGTTTAACTATCATAATTACCTATCAGAAAATCCTGGTATCGATAAATTGGGTATTATCATAAACTATGACGTTCATACAGGAAATGGAACTCATTGGGTTGCTTTATTCATAGATTTGAAAGAAAAGTTTCTTATGTTTTTTGACAGTCAGGCGGATTATAGTAAAACAGTTAAACCGGAAATTCAGAAATTTATTAATAGAGTAAAACAACAGGAACCTTCTTTCAACGTAATCATTAATAAGAAAACCCATCAATCTACCAGTACTGAATGTGGTATGTACGTATTACACTTTTTAATTACTATGCTAATACCTACGGAACATTGTCGTCGTAAATTGAAAGATAAGGAAAGTGTATATGATTCCCGAATTAATTACTTTACAAAGACACGGATTCCAGATAAAGACATGATTTATTTACGCAATGTGTATTTCAATAAAAATATAGATATATAATAGGAATATGTCAGATAACGAATCTATAGATTTTAAGGAATTAAACGAAACACTTGAAAGAGACTACATAACAAACAAAGGAACCATTACATTAACAATTGTTCCAAAAACCTTTGTCCCGAAAGATGAAGGTTCCGTTGGTGTCGCAGATGTTATATTAAGCATGAACGGTAATAGTGGGACTCGTCCAATGGACGGTGTGGAGGAAATGTTACACGGATTATTCACAAGTGCATCTCTTGTTTCCGACCATTCCAATTTCCAGAAAGCAAGTGATGAAGATAAGCCAAATTCAGAAGAAACAAGAAAACAATTGGAAAAAGAAATACAGGAATCTTTTCCAAAAATACGCCAAACAATCCACGAATACTCCTTATATATGCCTACAGAAGCAGATATGGATGAACCATATGAAAAAATACAAAACGGACAAGAATACAAAGTAGGAGAACTAATGAAGGTAATAGGACCTGAAGGTGGCAACAGACACAAGAAAAAACAGGTCTCAAAGAGAATGAAAACACACAAAAAACGTTCCAAGAAACAACATCGTAAAACAAAAGGAAAGAAAAATACAAGTCACAAAACAAAAAGTAAAATTGTAAAAAACGGTAAAAAGAAATAAATATGTAATAGTGTAATACATATTTATGTCATCATTCGTAACGCCCCAGAACCAGAAGCTTATGTGGGATATAATTTGCACCAATCCACTAGTTAACACCTACTTTTCAGTACAACGTAGCACAACAAAGGAAGAATGGTTTCGTTCAATTATAGAACGATTTTATACCCAAAATAAAGATATTCAATTGACTAATGCGCAACTACACGACCTTAATAAAACGGTAATTCGCTTCATGATTCAATATATTTATCAAATGAATGGAAATAATACACAAGGACAATCATCTCCTACAAATACAAACAGGCAATTCATTCAAACACCACCTATTGTGGAGAATAATCGTGAACAAATATACAAATCTGAATTTGAACGCAAAAAAGAAGAATATGATTCTATGGTACGTAAAGAAGTTCCCAAGCCAATTCAGTTTCAAGAATCAAGTGAGGATACACCCATCACAGATATGGATGCGTTAATAAAGCAACATATGGATGACCGTAAAAAATCAATTGAATCTTTACAGCCACAATTAACACCACAATTAAATCCACAACAACATTCAGCACAAGAAGAAATGGATAAAAAAATAGACAACTTGACAAATATTATTGAAACATTACAACAAGAAGTAGTATTATTGAAAACACAAATGAAACAATTCAGTCAATCACAAACAAATGATAATAAAGAGCTATCCTATTCGTCTCTATCAATTATTCCAGAAGAAAACACTATTATCAATACAAATAAAGAGGAACTAGCGGAATAGAATCAAGATATAGATTTTCATAATATTTAGCATGATGTAACAATTTTTTGTAATAATATAATATATAATGAATAATAATGATGGAAATATGAAAGAAGAAGCACCTACAACGCCTATTAATTCTCCAAGAAGGATTGATGGAGATGTTCCTACAATCAATGAAGGTAAATTGGTCCGTGGTGAATATTCAGAAGATGAATTAGCACACTTACAAGAATTGTATAAAATACAACAAGAGGCTATAAAATATAAAAGAGTCCCTGCTGATAGAATTGTCCTTGACCAAAATGGTATGAAAGTAAATAATCCATACGTAATCGTTCCGTTTACTAACGAAGATGAGGCACTACTAGAACAGAACAATTGGAGCGAACCTATTTATGATATGTATGGCAATAATATCACAGGAAGATATGTAACTATGTTTGACAGAGTTCAACCTCTCCCTCCTTTCGAAGAACTTCCTGGTCTTATGAATAGAGCCGCACCACACTACGAAGGACCAATTATCGGCACCCCCTCTATG
>MDTE01058059.1_pt1 | contig 17619 bp, 16 predicted proteins | sample 811231 | NCBI WGS metagenome assembly MDTE01 (sample SAMN05326651, study PRJNA326480) | marine metagenome | isolation source: seawater | place: Indian Ocean: Red Sea | collected 2010
GCTTATTGCGAGTACAGCGGCTTTAGAAGTTTATCTTGGGCCTAGACCGTACAACTCGATGAAGGCGGCCCTTGTTGCTTATGGCAAGGGCTTGAGCCGCGACTTGGCTCCCAAGGGGATGCGGGCTAATGTCGTTTCGCCGGGTTCAATTTACTTTGACGATGGGGTGTGGGGGGACGCTAAGAGGAACTCACCCGACCTGTATTCTACAATGCTTGACCGTAATCCAATGGGAAGGATGGGAAGGCCTGAAGAGGTAGCTAACGCTGTTGTGTTTCTGGCTAGTCCGGCAGCCAGCTTTATAACCGGCGCCAATCTTGTGGTGGATGGCGCATTAACTCAACGGATACAATACTAGGATAGATTTTATTACGGTAATAAGGATTTGGTCAGGAGGGTAGACGAATGTCAGTGGTGAGAGTGGCTCGCGGAAATGTAAAGGATGAAGTTAGTGGGGAGGAGTGGCGGCAGCGAGTGAACTTGGCTGCCTGCTACCGGTTGATAGCTCATTTCGGTTGGGATGACCTCATTTACACCCATATCTCTGCTCGCCTTAATGATAATCCAAATCAGTTTCTTTTTAATCCATATGGTTTGATGTTTGAAGAAATGACGGCATCAAGTTTAATAAAAGTAAATTTGGATGGCACTATTGTGACAGGGAGTGACTATGGCTTTAACCCTGCTGGGTTTGTTATTCACGGGGCGATTCTCTCGGGCCGGGACGATGTGGGCTGTGTGGTGCATCTGCACACGGACCAAGGCATGGCTGTGTCGGCTCAAAAAAATGGCCTGCTTCCATTATCTCAAATTGGTGCTGCTCTCTGTCATGATGTCTCCTATCATGACTATGAGGGTCCGGCTACTGAAGAAGAGGAGCAACCTCGTTTGATTGCAGATCTCGGGGCCAAGAATTTGATGATTTTGAGGAATCATGGAACCTTAGCTGTGGGGAAAACTATTGCTGATGCATTCTTGCGTATTTATGGGCTGGAGCGGGCTTGTAAGACACAGGTCTTAGCTATGGGCGGTTCGGCAGAAATCCAACTTCCTAGTGATCGCGCGCTTGCGCAAATGGCAGCCTTCGATGAGGAAGAAGGGCACTCGTCGATGGTTTGGGATGCATTGCTTCGCATGTTGGCTCGAAGAGATAATTCATATCGAAATTGAGGGCGGAGTTTTTCTGGATATTTGTGGAAGGAACTCATGTGGCAGCAAACTTTAATCCATATGCTCCTGCAGAGATAATTAATCCGTACCCAACGTTGGCACTTTTGAGAGCGGAATCGCCAGTTTCATGGAATAATGAGCTTGGAGGCTGGCTGTTGACCTCTTACGAGGATGTAAAACTGGCTCAAAAAGATAAAAGATTCTCAGCCGAGAGGGTCCAGCCGTTTTCTGATCATATGGCTGCCACAGGTCGTCCGACTCTGGAAAATATGGGAAAGCTTCTTAATGATTGGTTGCTTTTTCGGGACCCCCCCGCACATACGCCTCTACGGAGACTTCTTGTTGATACTTTTGCCCCAAGAGCAATTGAAAATTTGCGTTCGCAGATTTCTAGAATAGCTGATGAACTTTTGGCTTCTGAATTTAGGAATGGGGAAGCCGATCTGATGACTAGGTTCGCATTCCCCATGCCGGCTCTAGTCATAGCATATATTCTAGGGGTTCCCGACAAAGATCTAGGGAAATTTCGGTCATGGTCCAATGATTTGGCTACAGTAATTGGTAATAGCAGGAGGGTCGAAGGTCGATTTGATATCGGGGCAAAAGCTTTAACAAATCTCACAAAATATTTTCGAGAGGCGGTTGATCTCCGGCGTTCGCAGGGGCTTCGAGGAAGGCTAATCGATCAATTAATTGAGGCCCAGGATGCTCAACGTGTGATGACAAAAGACGAACTCATTGCCACATGCATTTTGATTTTATTTGCTGGGCATGAAACCACTATGCATCTAATTGGTAATGGAGTCGTGCTGCTCTTGCAAAATCCTATGGAGTTTAGGAAGGTTCAGAAAGATCCTGAGCTTATCCCTTCTATGGTGAATGAAGTCCTAAGATACGAGTCCTCGGTGTTTGCCATTGTCCGAGTGGCTAAGGAGGATCTCAAGCTTAACGGCAAGAAAATTAGCAAGGGTGACCGAGTATTCTTAATGCTTTCTGCTGCAAACCGTGATCCCGCTCATTTCCCAAACCCTGAAACATTCGATGTAAGCCGCTTACCGAATAGGCACCTTTCGTTTGGTTACGGCATCCATTTTTGCATAGGAGCCCAACTAGCCAGGGTGGAGGCAGAGGTTGCTTTCCGCAGTTTGCTGCCGTTACTCGAAGGATCCAAACTAGTAGATCAGGAACCTGATTGGGACGATAACTTTATATTGCGGGGAGTAAAAACGCTAAGAATCAGAAAATTATAGTGAGTGGCCATTGTTCATTATCTGGCTGTTTTAGCTGAGCCTGATATGTTGTGCAGTGTGGGCTTTTGAATGGCTGGCCTGGCGCGTTATTTATTAGAATGCTTTATAAAAGTCCAAGTAAACCGGCACAAGTGTACGTTAGAGCTTGTATGAAATTGTAATGAGATAGGGAACTATGAATAAATGAAAGATTGGGCAGACAGTAGTTTTAATAAGGGACCCGCCAATTACGAACCCCTTAGCCCCATTAGCTTTTTGAATAGAGCAGCACAAGTATACCCTGAGGAAATTGCTTGGGTATATGATTCCCGGCAGGCTAACTATAAAGAATTTTCTGAGAGGTGTTGCCGGTTGGCATCTGCGTTATCCAAGCGGGGTGTTGCTCCAGGAGATACGGTTGCTGTCCTTTCTCCTAACATACCACCCCTTCTGGAAGCACACTTCGGCGTGCCCATGGCAGGGGCGATTTTAAATGCGATCAACATACGTCTTGAAGCTGCTACGATAGCGTACATTCTCGCGCACAGTGAAGCAAAAATTCTGATTTCCGATCGAGAGTTTAGTGATGTAGTTAAACGTGCGGTCGAGTTAACTGAGATACCTCCTACAGTTATTGATATTGATGATGTTCGAGAAGGAAACTTACTGGGGGTCACAACGTATGAGGACTTGCTCAGAGAGGGGGATCCACTGTATCGCGGCAAGGACGTAGCTGATGAATGGGATGCGATTTCCTTAAATTATACTTCTGGAACTACGGGTGATCCAAAAGGCGTAGTATATCACCACAGGGGAGCCTATTTAAATTCCTTAGCAAATATAACGGCTTGGGATATGCCGCGGCACCCTAATTACCTTTGGACTTTACCGATGTTTCACTGCAATGGGTGGTGTTTCCCCTGGACTATAGTTGCGCAGGCGGGAACACAAGTTTGTTTGCGAAATGTGCAACCAGATAAGGTTTGGCGGGCATTGCGAAATGAAAAGATCACCCATTTATGTGGGGCGCCAATTGTTTTGAGTTTATTAATTGATTCTTCAAAACTAGATTCAGAGGAAAATATTTCAGGGATAAATGTAATGACAGCGGCCTCACCACCTCCTCCGGCCGTATTAACGGCAATCGAAGACTTGGGGTTTAACGTTACTCACGCTTATGGATTGACAGAGTGCTATGGCCCTGGAGTGGTTTGTGCGTGGAAAGAGGAATGGGAGGAGCTTCCGGACCCAGAGAAAGCGCTACTGAAGGCGCGGCAGGGAGTTCGCTACCCTTCGTTAGAGGGGTTGATGGTTGCAGATCCAGACACTATGAAGAAATGCCCAGCAGATGGGCGGACTATCGGCGAAGTTATGATGCGTGGAAACATCATTATGAAAGGGTACTTCAAGGATCTTGATGCTACCTCTAAGGCGTTAAAAGGCGGGTGGTTTCGAACAGGGGATCTTGGGGTTATGCATCCCGATGGTTACATTCAGCTAAAAGATAGGTCAAAAGATATAATAATTTCAGGTGGAGAAAATATTTCATCAATAGAAATAGAGACGATCCTATATGAGCATCCGTCTGTTGCTGGGGCTGCTGTTGTGGCTCGGAAAGATCCTAAGTGGGGAGAATCTCCGTGTGCTTTTATTGAGCTTAGAGAAGGTAAAGTGGATGTTACCGAAGAAGAGATCATCAAGTTTTGTCGATCGCGGTTGGCACACTATAAGTGCCCTAAATCGGTAGTTTTTGGGCCCTTGGTAAAAACATCGACAGGTAAAATACAGAAATTTGTGTTAAGGGAGCGTGTGGCAAATTTATAGCTTTAAGGTCAAGAGTTAGATGATGGCCAACACATTTTCTGGGGGCCGCCCTATGACCGCTTTGTTATTTGCAACGACAATTGGCCTTTCCATAAGGATAGGATCTTCGACTATGGCAGATATTAAGTCGTTTTCTGATAATGTCTTATCATCAAGTCCTTTGGATTTATAGACAGTCTCTTTGGCTCGCAGTAATGACCTGGCGTTAATGCCAAGCTGCGACAGTATGACGCTTAACTCTCGCCTGGTGGGAGGCTCTTTAAGATATTCTACAATGCGAAAGCTGGCGCCATGTTTTTCTAAAATAGCCAGTGTTGCCCTTGACTTGCTGCAGCGTGGGTTATGGTAGATTGTAATCATTATTACTATTTTGTTTTGGCAACATATACTCCATCCCATTTTCCATTAATATCCGCCGGGGATTCACTTCGAAATTCAGCGATCCTTTGGTTCATGCAATCATACAATCCAGTAGCTTTCCAGGGAATAGCTAATTTTGTGCAAATTTGGGAGAGCTTTTCCGCTTGGCCCCATTTTTGGCTGCGATAGGCTATCAAAAAGTCTTTGTGCTGTTGGGCGTAATGGGAAAATTCCTTGGTCTGAGCCTCTTTTTCGTCACCCAATACGCCATAGATACGGGTGGGTCTGGTTTGCCCTTTTACCTGAATTAGGTCGAGCTCGATGAGGGCAAAGTTGCTTACTTGTCGTTGCGTGTTTTCGCCAATTATAATGGAAACCCCGTAGGTTTTTGATTGGCCTTCGAGGCGAGATGCAAGATTAACCCCATCTCCTAGAATGGAATAGTCGAAGCGCTGGTCAGAACCGACATTGCCCACACAAACTAGATCTGTATTAATTCCTATTCCAATATCTATAGTTAACAATTTCTCCTTTTCCGCTAACGAGAGAAGTTTTTGGGCGGAATCTAATTCCATATTTTCAGATGCTTGAGAACCTCGAAACATTTGTATAGCTTCGCGAGCTTTCGTAGCACGTTCTTCTGCCTGTTCTTTAATGCTTATTCCTACCTTCTCGCATGCTTTTTGCATAATCAACGCCGAGGTGCAGGCACTTGAGGGGTGGGCTATAACCGGCAGTGGGGCATTCCAGAATGCCATCACACAATCCCCCATGTATTTATCGATGGTGCCATGATTATCTAATATTATTTTTGTCAACGGTGTCAGAATCTTATTGATTAAGTCGGTAAGTTGCTCCGGGTGGTGTTTATAGGTTTCAGATATTTGAGTAAAGCCACGAATATCTGCAAACAAGACCGTCATTTTCTTCATTTCGCCACCTAATTTGAGTAGTTTAGGCTCTTTGGCTAGTTGTTCTACTAGGGCGGGGGACATGTACATGCTGAACGCATTACGGACCTGCTTTCGTTGTCGTTCCTCCCTCAGAAAGTTCATATAGGATAGTGTTATGTAAAGGATTGCGCTGCAGAGAGAGGGGTACAATGGGTCTATGAGTAAACCGATCTTTGCATATGCATACCATGAGGATACTGTCATTCCCCCAATTAAAACAAATGCAAAGAGTAGTGTGTAGGAAGCCCCTAGAGTGGGGATTAGGATAATCATCAAGAGTCCAGACAGTACAACGCCAAAAACTTCTGCGTTATGGACCCATGGAGGTCGGTATAGAAAGTTATTGGTAAGCATCATCTCAAGCAGTTGGGCATGAATTTCTACCCCAGGGACAGTTTTGCTTAGAGGCGTATGTCGTATGTCCTTTAGACCAAGAGCAGAGGTACCTATAAGAGCCAGGGCATTTTCTAATTGGCCTTGTCTAGCTACACCATTTAAGACATCCGACGCGGAAATGTAGGTGATCTGGTCCGCTGTGGACCGGAAGTGCATCCAGGTACGAAAACGCGCATCTGTTGGTATTTCCGGAGTGCCAATTTGTTTTAAGCCCCTTATTTTAATGCTGTTGGTTTGTGCCTCGTTGTCTACATTAAAGATCATGTTCTTCTGACCCAGTGCCAGTCGAATCATTTCGAGAGTTAAGGTGGGGTATACCTGCTCGCCGACCTTAATCCCCATGTTTACGCGTCTTACCACTCCATCGATTTCGGGCTCTAGTGCCACCATTCCAAGGCCCGCAGCTGCTTCTTCTAGCTCCAAAACATTCCGAAGAATGCCTGGAAAGGCGGGCACCTGGTTTATAGCTTTGGAGCGATCTCCAGTTAAAACAATATTGGCCCTTATTGGTTTGCTTGAATCTGGAGGCGGCTTTGATTCGAGAACTCCCTGTCCTAGCACTACCCTCATGCCTTTCAACGCACTTGCAAAAACCTCTTCCGTCTTCGGCATGGCACTCAGTTCGCGGGTTAGATCTTGGCTAAGTCCATCCAATTGGGCAGCGATTGCAGGTGGCGATAGCCGATCGTATTCTGGGAAAAAGACATCAAAGCCGGCGACCCCGACTTGATAGCTAGATAATCGGTTCACCAATTTCGCGAGAAGGGTTCTAGGCCATGGCCATTGTCCAAACTCTGCCAAGCTTGCTTCGTCAATGTCTATTATTACCACAGGCACTGGCGTTGGCGTTTTCTGTCGGGGCATAGCTTTTTGGTAAAAATCAAATGTTTCGAGACGCAACGTTTCAAGAAGGGACAACTCCCACTGTTTCATGCCCCACAGCAAGCCGAGCATGATAATGCCGACTAGGTGCGTTGCCGTGAACCAACTAAGGCTTTTTCTTAGCCAGGCCATTTTGTGACGGTTAACTCTAGGTGGGTTTTAGAAAAGTGCATGCCGACCTTATTACTCCGAAATATTCTATATTTGCACACTAGCCGAAAGCGGATGTCGTTTATATAGTGAACTGCAATAGGCCTGTATTTTGGCTGAGTATTTACTTACTATAATTGTATATGAGGACAATGACCGATACTGAGAATTATTTGGCTCAGGATTTTGGTGACAGAACAAAATTCCGAGTTCCAGACGTAAACTCGATGGACGAATTTGGGCCCATAATTAGAACCATTGGAACAATAAACAAAGTCGGGCTTTGGACCTTGTATGTGAAAGAGGTAAAGCGCTTTTTCAAGGTCTGGACCCAAACTATCATAGCGCCAGCCATAACGACCTTAATTTTCTTGGCTATTTTCGCTCTTGCCCTTGATGGAACGACCCGGAGTATTGGCAATATACCATTCATCGAATTTCTTGCGCCAGGGTTGATAATGATGGCGATAGTTCAGAACTCTTTTGCAAATACATCTTCGACAATGATGGTGGGCAAAGTGCAGGGGTGCATTGTTGATTTGTTGATGCCACCCCTGAGGCCAGTCGAGTTAACATTTGCGTTTGTCGTTGGGGGGGTCACACGAGGTTTGCTTGTAGGTGTGGTGACCGGCTTGGCTATGTCCTTTTTTGTTTCTCTATCCATACACAATTACGCGGCACTTCTATTTTTTTCGGTAGCGGCTTCAACAATGCTTTCTTTAATTGGTTTGATAGCAGGTATTTGGGCTGAAAAATTTGACCATATGGCGGCGGTGACGAATTTCGTGGTAACACCATTGGCATTTTTATCTGGGACCTTTTATTCTGTTGAGCGTCTGCCTGAGCCTTGGCTGACTATTAGCCAACTAAACCCATTTTTTTATATGATCGACGGATTTCGCTACGCATTCATTGGTCGGACAGACGGATATCTCTTCGTTGGTATTGTGGCCCTGATTGGGTGCAATCTTGTACTGTGGCTGTTGGTACATTGGATGTTTGCGAGCGGGTATAAGTTAAAAGAGTAACCTTGGAAGCCCAACGTTGACAAGGTTTGTAGCTAGCTGGATACTTCTGCCTCTATGTTTGCGGTAGACGCGTTATCCGTTATGAAAATTTGAGGGAGGGTTGACGTAATGACCTCGGTGATGCCGACTTATGGGCGTGTTGATATATCTTTTGAGGTGGGTAAGGGCTCTTATTTGTTCACGTCTGATGGTGATCGGTACCTGGATTTCACTAGCGGTATTGCGGTTACCGGGCTCGGACATGCTCATCCTCATCTAGTAAAAACTCTGACTGAACAAGCGAGGCAACTCTGGCATACATCCAACCTATATGTGATTCCGGAACAGGAACGTTTGGCGGATAGGCTTTGCGCCAACAGTTTTGCGGAACTAGTATTTTTCTGTAACTCGGGTGCGGAAGCTATGGAAGGGGTTATCAAGACAGCTCGGAAATATCAAAGTCATGTTGGCAAACCTGACCGCTATCGGATAATCGTATTCTCGGGTGCCTTCCATGGAAGAACTCTGGCGACTATTTCCGCTAGTGATAGCCCCAAAGGCCAAGAAGGCTTTGGTCCCATGACAGAGGGTTTTGATAGGGTACCTTTTGGGGATGCGGAAGCTGTTAGAGCGGCAGTAACTTCGGAGACAGCTGCTATTTTGGTTGAGCCTGTTCAGGGTGAAAGTGGAATATTCCCTAGCGAGAATGGTTTTCTCAGGGAGTTACGAAAAATCGCGGATTCGGAGGGTTTGTTATTATTGTTTGACGAGGTGCAGTGCGGTGTGGGGCGGACAGGCGACCTATTTGGACATACAGCTAGCGGAGTCAAACCGGACGTTATGGGGTTGGCAAAAGGGCTGGGCGGCGGCTTCCCAATAGGAGCTGTAATGGCGACGAATCGCTCTGCTGCTGGAATGGGGCCAGGGACACATGGGTGTACGTTTGGTGGAAACCCAATCGCAGCAGCATGTGCAAATGCCGTGTTAGATATATTGTTGGCTGATGGGTTTTTGGACCAAATTTCGGTTTCGGGACATCAACTTAGGATTGCAGTGGACGAGGTGGCGGCAGATTTTCCATCAATTCTTGTAAGTGTACGAAGTAAGGGCCTGATGATCGGAATGAAATGTGGCCCGTCTAACATTGAGTTGGTGGATGAGTTACGCCGGCAAAAGGTTCTTACCGTACCTGCGGGAGATAATGTTGTGCGTTTTTTACCGCCGCTAAACATTGAAAAGAAGCAAATTAATGAAGCTCAAGATGCTCTAGCTAAAGCTTGTAAAGAACTCGCCTGATGAATGGGGGCTCACATTTTTTGGATTTAGATTTACTGGACTCAGCGAGTTTGAGAGCCATCTTGGATTCAGCAACTGCCCTGAAATTGGGTACAGCGGAGTTGGATGAGAAGGCTTTGAAGGGCAAAGTACTAGCGCTAATTTTTGAGAGGCCGTCGACCCGGACACGGGTTTCCTTCCAGGTTGCGATGAGTCAAATGGGCGGCCAGACAGTGGTTTTATCTCCTGAAGATACACAATTGGGTCGCGGCGAGTCTATGGCCGATACTGCACGTGTGTTATCAGAGTACGTGGACGGCATAATGATTCGGGCTGAGCGCCATGAGACATTACATGAGCTAGCTAGGTTCTCACGGGTTCCGATAATAAATGGTTTAACAGATAAAAGTCACCCTTGTCAGCTTATGGCTGACATAATGACGTTTGAGGAGCATAGGGGCCCTATCGCGGGTCGAGTGGTAGCTTGGTCAGGGGATGGTAACAATGTGGCTACGTCGTGGGTCCATGCAGCGGTTCGATTTGGTTTTGAGTTACGACTGGCCTGCCCAGAAACGTTGGGCCCGGACCCTGATGTTGTCAGGTGGGCGGAGAGCGAGGGTGGCAGGGTTACTGTGAGCCAAGATCCGGTGGAGGCTGTTTCGGATGCTGACTGTGTGGTTACCGATACGTGGTTCTCCATGGGTTTGGACGATGATGCCGAACGTCAAACGGTATTAGCGCCGTTCCAGGTTAATGAGGATTTGATGGCACGGGCGAAGTCGGGAGCTATATTTATGCATTGTCTTCCAGCGCATCGTGGTCAGGAAGTTACGGCAAGGGTTATTGATGGTCCTCATTCTATTGTTTGGGAGGGAGCGGGCAATCGATTGCATGCACAAAAAGGAATTTTACGTTGGTGTCTGAGTGATGGGGATTAGCTTTGTAAACGCACTTTTTTGCAAAGAATTGAGTTAGGCATGAAGGTACAATTTTCGGTGACTGTTGGCCAACTGCGGAAGCTGTTCTGCTGTGTTGGAAACTTAGCAATAATGAGTGTGGGGACTTTTTTTCTATTTGCCTGCAGTAGCCCCCCTCTCCAAAAAACCAGCCTGTCTCTGCACTTCAAGGATATTCCGCCCTATTTGGTAGATGTGGCCGCGATTGAGGTTATTAACCGATACCGATCACCATTCAATGATCCGTACGTTGAGCACCTTTCTCCAGTCACTCCGGCCGATGCCATTAGAAGTTGGGCTTCGGCGCGATTTCGCGCAGTGGGTCAGGAAGGCACGCTCCTTGTGACAATAGCTGATGGAAGTATTGAGGGTAAATCATTAGACACTAATAAAGATTTTAAAGCCCTGTTTATCTTAGAACAGGGTGCTAACTTTGTGGGGACACTTTCAGTTACTTTAGAGGTGTTGGATGCACAGAATGCTTCTTTGGGAAGTATTGTAGCTTATTCATCGGCTAGTAGAACCTTAGCTGAGGATGCCAGTTTGACAGATAGGGACTACGCGATGTTTTACGTCACCCAAGCGCTTTTAGATGCGTTTGATTCTGAGGCTTCACGACAGATAGATAAACACTTTCATCTATTCCTTAGGTAGTCCCTTCCCATTCTCAGCACTTAAAACTTTGTGAATTAGTTCCACCATTTCTTCTTGGCCGTAAAGGGAAATGAATGAGCCCATTCGTGGCCCTTGGCTCTGGCCCAGGAGGGTCTCGTATAGGGCTCTAAACCAGTCTCGGAGCTCCGTAAAGTTATGCTTCTTCCCAATATCATAAATGACAGTTTGAATCGTTTCACTTGGGGATGATGGAGGTAGCCGTGATAGGCTGTCCGCTAGATCCTTTAGAGCTTTCTGCTCAATTCCAGTCGGTCTCCGATAATTTTGTTTAGGCGCAACGAAGTCATTATAATACTCAAGTGCATGACCAACTAGTTTGTCTAAAATGGGGTCGGTTCCAGGATTTGATTGCGGTGAGTATCGGCTTATAAATCCCCAGAGGACTTCTTTATCTTCCGCGTGGCAAACACCGGCTAGGTTCAGCAGTAAGTTGAAGGTTAATGGTGATCCGTTGCTAGGAGGGTTTCCGCTATGGATATGCCACACGGGGTTGTCGACTCGCTTTTCACTTTCTTCGGATTGGAAACGATTTAAGTGATGCAGATAGTCGTCAACGTTCTTGGGTATTACGTCAAAATAGAGGCGTTTTGCTTTTTTGGGTGATTGAAACATAAAATAAGCTAAGCTGGATGTGGGGCCATACTTGAGCCATTCGTCAATTGTTAGGCCATTTCCCCGAGACTTTGATATTTTCTGGGCGTTCTCATCCAAAAACAATTCGTAGGTCAAGTTTTCAGGAGGGTTTGCGCTGAGTAAAGCGCAGATTTGGCTGGATAACTGTAGTGAGGGGATTAGGTCTTTCCCTGACATTTCATAATCCACAGCAAACGTCTTCCATCGCATGGCCCAGTCTGCTTTCCATTGGAGTTTACAGTTTCCCTCCGTCACTGAAACTTCAATTTCCTCACTTGTTTGATCTCGATAGGTTATTGTTCCGTGAACTGGGTCTGTTCGAATGACGGGCACTTGGAGCACTCTTCCAGTGTGTGCGCATATGGGAAGGAATGGGCTATAAGTTTCTTGCCGTTCTTCCCCCAGAGTGGGGAGCACTAATGCTCGTATTTCGTCGTGGAGTGCCAAAATTTCTAGCAGAGTAGAATCGAATATGCCTGTTTTATAGCACTCGGTTGCGCTGTAAAATTCATATTCAAATTCGAACTGGTCCAAAAAAGCTCTAAGTTGAGCATTGTTATGATGTGCAAAGCTCTCGTATTTATCAAATGGGTCAGGTACGGAGGTTAAAGGCATGCCCAAATGCGCCGCCAGCATCTCCTGTCCAGGCACGTTTGTAGGGACGCTACGTAGCGCATCCATATCATCTGAGAAAGCCACTAATTTTGTAGGTAGGTCTGACATTTGGCGGAATGCTTGACGTACCATGGTCGTACGGGCTACTTCCCCGAACGTTCCGATATGCGGCAATCCAGATGGCCCGTAACCAGTTTCAAAGAGCACGAAGCCCTTCTCTGGAGGAGCACTTTCATATCGTTCGATAATCTTTCGGGCCTCAATGAAGGGCCAGGCCTTGCTGTTTTCCGCAAGGGTGCGCATGTTAGACATATGGTAACCAACTTCCAACTGTATGGGCTGTGGACCCTAGGCTTCGTCCTCTTCGGCGTCAATGGGGTGCTTTTGTGTGGGCGGATCAATCGTCAAATGTTTCCAACACCAATTCCAAGGATGAAAGAAAGTGGATGATAGTTCAGCCCGACTGGGCTTTTTCTTGGGGATTTTGATCCTAATAGGTGTCTGGGAAATTGCAGCCCCGCGCCGGGGCAGACTCCGTTCGATCTTGTTCCGTTGGGCAAATAACTTTGGTCTTGTCCTTTTCAATACGGCACTCCTGCGCTTGATTTTCCCGACTGCCCTGGTCGGCATTGCCGTATTTTTTCAGGAGACTGGGTGGGGCTTGTTTAATATCCTTTCTCTTCCTTTTTGGTTGGAGATGCTGTTTACGCTAGTGCTTTTAGACCTAGCGATTTATTGGCAACACAAAATGCTACATTCTGTGCCCCTGCTCTGGCGAATACACCGTATGCACCACACGGATGTTGAATTTGATATCAGTACCGGTGTTCGGTTCCATCCTATAGAAATCATATTATCCATGGGTATCAAAATATTCGTGATTGCTCTTCTGGGTGCGGCACCTCTTGCTACGGTCGTGTTTGAGATTGTGCTTAGTGGGAGTGCTATTTTTACCCATGGAAATATTTTAATGCCCCGCCGCTCTGAAATCATTTTGCGGTATTTCGTGGTGACACCTGATATGCATAGGATCCACCACTCAATAGAGGAGGGTGAGACAAATAGTAATTTTGGTTTTTTCTTGAGTTGGTGGGATCGGATATTTACCACCTACCGGGAGGAACCTAGGCTGACCCATAGGGAAATGTGCCTCGGGTTGGCTGAGTATCGTTCAAAAAAGTGGCAGACTTTTGGGGGTCTCTTACGAGTGCCTTTTGCTAAGAAGGACGGGTCCTAATTATAGGCCAAAGTGTTGTCTGGGCGTCACAGTTCCTACGAAAGGCCGCCTATAGAATTTTCCCAGTTGGCCCCATCAAAATTCTGAATGGTAATGTCATCTCCATTAATGTTGGAGAGGCAGCGCAAATTTATGGAAAAGCCGTCGGGGTGGGAACGGGGAATATAAAAAGATTTTACCCCGCACTTCGGGCAAAAGATATGTTGAGCATTGTAAGTATTAAATTGGTAGGTATTTAGACTCTCTATATCCGTTTCCAGTCTGAATTTTTCCTTTTTAACAATGACGTGTAAAAATCCTGACATGCTGCAAATTGAGCAGTTGCATTCAAGTGCTGTCAGATGTTGAGGTCCGTCGAACTCAAACTTTACCTGGCCACAATGGCAGCCCCCTCGATAGGTTCTCATTGATGCGACTCCAGCGAATGATTAGATCATGTGACATTATAGCTTTTTTTGGATCGAATCTATTTTATGGCGGTTCATTAACGGGAGTTGTGCCGCACTGAATAAAAGTGTCAACGGAAGTACGCCAAATAGTTTAAATTGTATCCAAATTTCAGTACTTTGAGTTCGCCAAACTATTTCGTTTAGCAAGGCAAGAAGTAGAAAAAAGAAACTCCAGCGCAGTGTGAGGGAGCGCCACCCTATATCAGACAACGCAAAAACACTGCCGAACAAATATTTGAGTAAGGGCCGGCGGAAAAATAATCCAGTCCATAGGATCATAGCAAAAAGTATGTTTACCAAAGTTGGTTTAAGTTTAATGAAAGTTTCGTCTTGCAGGTAGAGAGTAAGGCCCCCAAAAATTAGCAGAAAAACTCCTGAAACAATCGGCATGATCGGAATTTCCCGCCCAATAATCCACATGCTGGGAATAGCAATCGCTGCTGCAGCCATGAAAGCAGCTGTGCCTGGGAATATCCCATATTTTCCATTGACTAAAAAAAATACTAGCAAGGGACCGAGTTCGAAAAGTAGCTTGAGAAATTGATTCATATTATTCAGAAACCTCGTTGTTGAGGCCGAGAAGCTCTTCTGCAAACTTCTCGGCTACAAAAGCTTGTAGGTCGTAGATATCCTCTCCGACTCCAATTGCATGTATGGGTAGGCCGAATCGATCGGCGAGAGCTATTATCACTCCCCCCTTTGCTGATCCATCTAACTTGGTGACAATTAAACCAGAGATAGGCACTGCTTCATTGAATGAGGCTACTTGACTGAGGGCATTCTGGCCTGTGGTAGCGTCTAATACTTGGATGGTACCATGGGGATATGACGGATTGAGTTTATTTAGTACTCGGGTCATCTTAATTAGCTCTTGCATTAAGTTATGTTTGGTGTGAAGCCGTCCCGCAGTGTCAATTAGGAGCCCGTCAAAACCCTTATTTTGGGCGCTTTGTGTTGCACTATATACCAGGCTTGAGGGGTCAGAGTCCTGGGGTCCGGTAAAGACCGGGCATCCAGCACGCTCTCCCCAACGTTGAAGTTGTTCGGTGGCGGCTGCACGAAAGGTGTCCGCGGCTACGATACCAATTTTATTACCATCTTGGTTTAGTTGCGCTGCAAGTTTGCCAATTGTGGTGGTTTTTCCTGTCCCGTTGACACCAACAAAAAGCAGCACGGTTGGCTTGTAGGTAGATGCAAGCTCTATGGGTTGAGCTAGGGGTTGCAAAATCCCCCGTATATTTTGGGCTAGTTGCCCTTTTATGGATAGGGGGCTCGTGGTGTTAGAGGCACCTGCACTTCCTAGGGAATGAGTGAGGGCGGCGGCCACTTGAGGGCCTAGGTCAGCTGTAATAAGAAGGTCTTCAAGTTCTTCTAGAGTTTTTGGGTCAATCTGCCGGCTTTGGAAAATGCCGGCGATGCCTTCACTTAAGGTTTTCGACGACCTTCCAAGGCCAACTCGTAGCCGAGTAAGCCAATTTCGTTGGTTCATACTATCCTGCCCAGGATAGCCTTGTCCCTTACACGTGTTAGAGCCACAGTTTTAATACTATTGGGTTTGTCTGGTGTTAGTAACTCGACTGGGATATTGTTTTCTGTCCGTCCAAAGTTAGATGTTTCGAGTAGAACGGCTGCCTTATTCCCTAATGATTGGCTGAAGAAAGAAGCTTGGATGTGTTGCCCCAGAGATCGAAGGTTTTTTGCCCGTTCGGAACGAAGTTCCACTGGAACCATAGGCATTCGAGCTGCGGGAGTACCTTTTCGAATTGAGTACGGGAATACATGGAGAAACTCAAAGTTACATTCCTCAATAAGGTCCTGGGTCGACTCAAACATAGATTGTGTCTCGGTGGGGAAGCCCGCAATTAAGTCAGCCCCAAAGGTTATGTTGGGTCTAAGGAGCCGGGCTCTTCGAACACAGGATAGGATATCGCTGCGGCTATGACGTCGTCGCATCCTTTTGAGGATAAGGTCGTGGCCTGCCTGGACGCTTAAATGTAGGTGAGGCATGAGCCGTTCATTTTTAGCTAACACCTGCCAAAGAGTGTCGTCGATTTCCGCTGGATCTAAAGACGAGAGACGCAGGCGTTTGAGGCCTGGAACCTTTTGCAGGATGGTCTTCACTAGGAAACCAAATGTGGTTTGGGGTTCCAGGTCAAAACCATAGGAGGTGATATTCACCCCAGTCAGGACCACCTCATTGCAGCCCTCAAGAACTAAAGATTTAATTTCTTCAAGAATTCTTTTTATAGGCACACTGCGGTTATTGCCCCGGCCGTAAGGTATTATACAAAAAGTGCATCGATGATCGCAGCCTGTTTGGACCTGCACAAAGGCTTTGGTTCTGTTGTCCTTGCTTGGCTGAATGGTGAGATCAGAACCATCTGTATGCATGATGTTAGCTACGTTTACTCCAGCCGTGGTTGCTTCAAAAAGCTGGGGCCTTAATTTTTCTCGATTGCCTACAACTACATCGACTTCCGGCATTCTCGCATAAGTGTCGGGGGTAATCTGCACTGAACAGCCAGTGACAATAATTTTTGCCCTAGGTTGTTCTCGGCGGGCCTTGCGAATGGCTTGCCGTGCTTGTCTTTCGGCTTCTGCAGTGACGGCGCAGGTGTTGACTACAATAGTTTCCTGGTCGTTGTAGGCTTGGGCATTGTTGCGAATAACAGAAGACTCGTAGGAGTTCAGTCGGCAGCCAAAGGTAATAACGCGAGCTTTAGAAGGGGAAGTGGACATCACATACTTTGCCATTCTAAGGAGCCGCTAAAGCTCATTGTAGCTGGTCCCGTCATCATTACTCTCCCATCCTTTTGCCAGCAAACTTGCAGGGTGCCTCCGTCTAGGCGCATCTTAGCTTCCCGACCTATGGCACCTCGCAGGTTAGCTGCAACCAGAGTCGCACAGGCGGCTGTTCCACACGCCAAAGTAATACCGACTCCTCTTTCCCAGACACGGAGTCGAATATTTTCAGCATCAATAATTTCGGCGATGCTTATATTAGCTTTTTCCGGAAAGGTGCTGTCTGTTTCCAGTATTGGTCCAAATTGTTTTAGGTCAACGGAGGAGCAATCGGACACCAGGAATACCGCATGGGGATTGCCCATATTCACAGCTACGGGATTCTTTAGAGGGCCCACCTCAATGTCTAAGTTAAGAACATCCTGTTTCTTGGCGAGGGGTATGTCTTCCCAATCTAGTCGCGGCGTACCCATATCCACAGTAATTTGATTATTGTCGGCAGAGGTGCAACGCAGCAATCCAGCCTGTGTTTCAATCGAAGCTTTCCGATGGCCCTCTTTTTCAATTAGCAAGAGCCCTATGCAGCGTGCCGCGTTCCCGCAGGCCTCCACTTCCCCACCGTCGGCATTAAAGATCCTCATGAAGAGATCAGCCCTTTGGGATTGCTCGAGCAGAATTACTTGATCACAGCCAATCCCTCTATTCCGATCGGCCAAGAAACGCACTTGATCATTGGTAAGTGAGACTAGTGTCTTTCGTGCGTCTAGTATCACGAAGTCGTTACCTAACGCGTGCATTTTTATGAAGGACTGTGATGTCATTCGGGCGTTATAAGGGTCTTGAGCCTATTTCGTCCACCCCTGAAAAGAATTGTGTCAGGACCTTGCTTGACTTAACATGCTACATGTCGTTCTCTACGGCCCGTTGGGGAGGGCAGGACTTCCCCATTTGCCCTATTTATAGATGGTTTTAGGTTATGTTTGATACCCTGTCTGATCGGCTCGGTGACGTTTTTGGGCGTCTTAAGAAACGTGGTGCCTTAACGGAGGAGCAAGTTAATGCGGCC
>MDTE01046868.1_pt1 | contig 17618 bp, 24 predicted proteins | sample 811231 | NCBI WGS metagenome assembly MDTE01 (sample SAMN05326651, study PRJNA326480) | marine metagenome | isolation source: seawater | place: Indian Ocean: Red Sea | collected 2010
CTCTGCTTTCACCATTTGTTGATACAATTATTGTTTGTTCAATGACAGCTATGGTAATAATTATAACTGGTGTTTATCAAAGTAATGATCAAATTCAAGGAGTTGAATTAACATCTAGAGCTTTTCAATCTGTTTTTAGTTGGTTTCCAACTTTACTTGCTATTGCCATTACACTTTTTGCAATTTCAACATTAATTACATGGTCGTATTATGGTTTAAGATGCTGGACATATATTTTTGGAATAAGTACAATAAGTAAATATTCATTCAAATTAATTTTTTTGTCATTTACTGTAATTGGAACTTCATTGAATTTGGGAAGTGTTATTAATTTTTCCGACTCGATGATTTTTGCGATGTCAATTCCAAATATTATTGGTCTTTATTTTTTATCATCTAAACTTAAGAGTGATTTGATTAATTTGAGAGACTGATTATGCAAAAAATTTTAATTGCCTCCGATCATGCAGGTTTTTTATTAAAAGATTTTTTAATAAAAAAATTAAAGAATAAATTTGAGTTTAAAGATCTTGGAACAACAGGAACTGACTCAGTTGATTATCCTGATTATGCTCATAAACTTTCAGAAAAAATTTCAAAAAAAAAATTTTCTCACGGAATTTTAATTTGTGGCAGCGGAATAGGGATGTCGATGGTAGCAAACAGATATTCTAATGTTAGAGCTGCATTATGTATTGATGAGAAAATGGCAAAACTTGCTAAAGAACACAATAATGCAAATATACTAGTTTTAGGTTCTAGGTTGATTTCTAAAGAAGAAGCTATTAAATGTTTAATGATGTTTTTCAATACTAATTTTGAGGGAGATAGACATCAAGCTAGACTTGACAAGTTCAATAATGTAAAAATATAAATGTAGGGAGTAATTATGACTGAACAAATGTTTTTTGAAACTAGTTTAAAACAGACGGATCCAAAAGTTTTAGATGCTATAAAAAATGAATACCATAGACAAAATGATCAAATAGAACTTATTGCCTCTGAAAACATTGTATCAAAAGCAGTTTTAGAAGCACAAGGAACAATATTAACAAACAAATATGCAGAAGGTTATTCTGGTAAAAGATATTATGGTGGTTGTGAGTATGTTGATGTTGTCGAAGATATATGCATAGAGAGAATAAAAAAGATTTTTAATGCTGATTTTGCAAATGTTCAAGTTCATTCTGGCTCACAAGCTAATCAGGCAGTTTTTTTAGCGCTATTAAAGCCAGGAGACACGATTATGGGAATGTCATTGGCTGCGGGTGGACACCTTACGCACGGTGCTCCTCCAAATGAATCTGGGAAATGGTTTAATGCAATACAATATGGTGTTAAGAAAGATACTGCATTGATTGATTTTGATGAAGTTGAGCATTTGGCGCTTGAAAACAAACCAAAACTTCTTATTGCTGGAGGATCAGCTTATCCTAGAATAATTGACTTCAAAAAATTCAAAGAAATTGCAGATAAAGTTGGAGCATATTTCTTGGTGGATATGGCTCATTTTGCTGGGCTTGTTGCAACGGGAAACTATCCCAATCCATTGAAATATGCCGATGTTGTCACATCAACCACACATAAAACTTTGAGAGGACCCAGAGGTGGAATCGTCTTAACTAATAACGCTGAACATGCAAAAAAAATAAATTCTGCAGTTTTTCCAGGTCTTCAAGGAGGACCTTTGATGCATGTAATTTGTGCAAAAGCTGTTGCTTTTGGGGAAGCTTTAAAGCCTGAATTTAAAGATTATATTAATTCAGTTGTTGAAAATGCTAAAATATTGTCGAATGTAATGCTTGAAAGGGGGTTGGCGGTTGTTTCTGAAGGTACAGATACTCATCTTGTTCTTGTTGATCTTAGACCAAAAAAATTAACTGGTAAAGCAGCAGAAAGATCTTTGGAAAATGCTGGGATAACATGCAACAAAAATGGTGTGCCATTTGATCCTGAAAGTCCTTTTGTAACATCTGGAATCAGGCTTGGTTCTCCTGCAGGAACTAGCAGGGGGTTTGGAAAAGAAGAATTTAAATTGATAGGTAATCTAATAGGGGATGTCCTTGATGGATTGTCACAAAACTCAGATGACAATTCAAAAATTGAAAATGAAGTGAAAATAAAGGTCAAATCACTTTGCGAAAAATTTCCAATTTACAGTTCGGTTATTTGATAAGGTATATTTTATGCGCTGTCCATTCTGTGGTCATGATGACACAATCGTTAAAGACTCAAGACCTTCTGAAGATAACAGTGCTATAAGAAGACGTAGACAGTGCCCTGCTTGTGGAGCAAGATGTACAACTTTTGAGAGAGTTCAACTCAGAGAACTAATGGTTATAAAAAAAAATGAATCTAGAACAACTTTTGATAGAGAAAAATTAGTCCATTCAATGAATATTTCATGTAGAAAAAGGCCGGTAAAACCAGAACAAATAGAATTAATTGTAAATAGTATACAAAGAAGATTAGAAAGTTCCGGTGAGACTGAAATTCCGACAAAGATTATTGGTGAGTTAGTTATGGATGCTTTAAAAGAGTTAGATAGAGTTGCTTATCTAAGATTTGCATCAGTATATAAAGATTTCCAAGAAACTGATGATTTTAGAAAGTTTATTGATACCAATTTAAACCTAAAAAAATAAATATTCTAAGTGGATATTGATAAAACTTACATAAATATTGCTCTTTTTACCCTTAAACAAATAATAGGTAGAACATTTCCCAATCCCCCAGTAGTATCTATAATTGTCGAATCAAATAAAACTTTTACAGATAACAAAATTGTTAGTTTCGGGATAACTAGTATTACTGGCAGACCACACGCTGAGGCAAATGCAATTAATTCATTTAGAAAAAAAAAAAGTAGGATTTATACATTGTACTCGACATTGGAGCCTTGCTGTCATAAAGGTCGATCAGAATCTTGTGTTTCAAAGATTATTAGCTCAGGCTTTATTAATAGAGTAATTTTTTGTACTCTTGATCCAGATCTTAGGGTAAATGGTAAGGGTAAAAAAGATCTAATAGATAACAATATAATTGTGAAATCTGGATTGATGAAAGATCAGGCTTTTAAAATTTACGAGGGTTATTTTTTAAATAGAATTTTAAAGAGACCAAAAGTTATACTCAAACTTGCATTGTCAATAGATGGTTTTATATCCCTTAAAAAAAACATAAGAAGTAAAATTACAAATAAAATGACTAATCATTATGCCCAAATTCTTAGATCTGAAGTCGATGGTATTTTAGTTGGATCAAATACTGTAAAAGTGGATGACTGTATTCTGAATTGCAGATCCCCGGGTCTTAGAAAATTTTCTCCAATAAGAATAATACTTAATAGAGATTTAGATCTTAACCTTAACTCAAAAATTTTCAAAAAATGCAATCAACAAAGGACTATAATTTTTTCTCATACTAAAGATGAAAAAAAATGTAGGAAATATTTAAATAAAAATGTTGAAGTTAGGTTCATTGAACCAAAAAAATATAATTTAAAAAATATTTTAAATGATCTTTCATCAATTGGTATTTGTAATCTTCTAGTAGAGGGAGGAGCACAAATTTTTAGTTCTTTTATAAAAGAAGATCTATTTGATGAAATCTTTTTATTTAGAGTAAATTTTTTTATTGGAGATGGTGGTCTTAATGCAATTAAAGTTGAGAAAGATTATATGCTTTCAAAAAAAAAATTCTCAATTCAACAAATTAAAAGATTTGGAGATGATAGTCTCGAAATTTTAAATTTAGCTAAAAAAAGTTATCATTTGAAGGAACAATATGTTTTCAGGAATAATTAAAGAAATTGGAGAAATAGATAGTTTTTCCAAGAATAAAAGTTTGTTGGGAATTAGATCAGGTCTGAGTAATCTTGTTTTGGGTGAATCGATTTCTTGCTCTGGTGTATGCTTGACTGTTTCAGAAATAAAGAACAATATTTTTTTTTTGTAATTTGTCAAAAGAAACACTTAAAAAAACAAATTTTTCAATGATTAGGGTTGGTAATAAAATTAATCTTGAGAAATCTCTGAAAATGGGAGATGAAATAAGTGGTCATCTTGTTTTTGGACATGTTGATGGTCTTTCAAAGATTAAAAAAATAATTAATATTAAAAATTCTAGAATAATAGAGCTTATTGTCCCTAAAGAAATAATGAAGTTTCTTTCACCAAAATGTTCTATTAGTCTTGATGGCATTTCCTTAACTGTAAACAAGGTAAAAAAAAAAATTATTGATGTAAGTATTATCCCTCATACATGGGAGAATACATCTTTGAAATTCTTGGAAGAAGGAAGTTTACTAAATACCGAGATTGATATGCTTGCAAGATATGTTTTTAAGGCATTAAAAAAATGAAATCATCTTTATCTTCAATCCCTGAAATAATCAAAGACCTTTCAAAAGGAAAAATGGTTGTCATAGTAGATGATGAAAACAGAGAAAACGAGGGAGATTTAATGTTTTGTGCATCTTTTGTTTCTCCTGAAAAAATAAATTTTATGGCTAAATATGCTAGAGGGTTGATTTGTTTGGCACTAGATAAAAAGAGGTTTAAAAAATTGAATCTTAAATTAATGACAGAAACAAACCAAAGTAGACACAGAACTGCCTTTACAGTTTCAATTGAGGCAAAAAAAGGTGTTACTACAGGCATTAGTGCAAAAGATAGGGCACATACGATAGGGGTTGCAGTTTCGTCTCGTTCCAAATCCAATGATCTAATAAGTCCTGGGCATATTTTTCCTCTTTTAGCAAGTGACGGTGGGGTGTTGGTTAGAGCTGGTCATACTGAAGCTGCGGTAGATTTATCAAGATTATCAAGCTCTAACAGTCATCCTTATGGAGTAATCTGTGAGATTATGAATGATGATGGGACTATGGCTAGGTTTCAAGATTTAGTAAAATTCTGCAAAAAACATAAATTAAAAATGTGTTCTATAAAAGACTTAATAGAATATAAGGTTAAAAAAGAAAAATTGGTTAAATGTATTAGATCTGATGAATTATTGATTGATAAATCTAAAAAATTTAAAATGTATGTTTATCAAAATATTATTGATGGGACAGAACACTTGGCTTTGGTCAAGGGAAATATATCTGAAAAGAAAAATACATTAGTAAGAATGCATAGTCTAAATATTTTATCAGATATTTTAGATAATAAAAACAAAGATTTAGAAAAAGCAATTGAAATAATTTCCAAATTAGACCACGGTGTCATAGTTTTAATTAGAAATCCCAGAAAAGAATTACTCAGAAAAGAAAAAAAAACTTCGAGATTAAAAAAAAGTATATTAAAGGAATATGGAATTGGTGCACAAATATTAGTAGATTTAGGTGTAAAAAAAATAACTTTGCTTGCAAGTTCATCTAAAAATATTGTTGGTATTGATGGTTTTGGAATAGAGATAAATGGTACAAAAAGATTGTCTTAGAAATATTTTAATAATTTTTTCTGATTACTATCCAGAAGTTACAAAGAATTTATTAAATGGAGCAAAAAAAATTTTAGAAAAAAAAAAAATTTTGCACCAAACAATTAAAGTAGATGGAACTTTAGAAATCCCTTTTGTTTTACAAAAATATAAAAATAAATATTCAGGGTTTGTGATTTTAGGTTGTGTCATAAAGGGTGAAACTGATCATTATGATATAATAAAAAATGTAGCAATTAAATATATATATGATCTGTCTTACAAAGAATTACTTCCAATGTCATGTGCAATTTTAACAGTCGAAAATTATTCACAGGCATTAGAAAGATCAAAAAATAATAAAAAAAACTTAGGTGAAAGGTCTGCACAAGTTTGCTTAAATTTAATAGATTTGTTATATGAAAAAGAATCTAAATCCTAAAACTCTATCTAGATATGCTGCGGTTCAGGCTATATATAACTTGAATTTTTCAACTAATGAAATTGATATCAAAGAATATTTCCTAAATAGAAAAGAATTCACTTTAAAACTTGACTTTGATCTTCAGTTTGAAGGAAAAAATTTTAATAAAAAATTATTTATAGAAATTTTTGAATTATTTAATAAAAAAAAAGATAAGATTGATGAGTTGATTAAGTTAAACCTAGACAGCAATTGGTATTTAGAGAGATTACCAAAAGTTTTGCATGCAATTTTAAGAGTTGCGATTTCAGAAATGTTTCTGTCGCCTAAGATTTCGTTTGCAATACTAATAAGCGAGTATTTAAAATTGACAGAATCATTTTGTTCTAAAAACGAATGCCCTTTTACAAACGCTATTTTGCAAAAGATTTATATTTCCAATGAATTAGTCAAAAAAACAGAATGAATAAAGAACAAAAGATAATAAAGAAATATTTCTCTCCAATTGCAAGAAGTAAGGAATCCCTCGGACTTATGAATGATGCAGCCATTTTTTATAAAAAAAAAATGGTAGTTTCTACAGACATGATGATAGAAAATCGACATTTTGATAAATCATATGATCCAAAATTTTTAGCAAAAAAATTAATTAGAATAAATTTGTCGGATATTGCAGCAATGGGAGCTAAACCTTATGGGTATACCTTAAATATTGCAATTCCTAAAAAAAAAAAATATCACTTGGATCCAAAGGTTTGTATGTGGGTTAAAAGAAGAAAATAAAAAATTTAAACTAAAGCTGTTTGGAGGAGATATTTGTAGTTCTTCAAGGGTATTTTTATCTGCCACAATTTTTGGGGTCATTAAAAAAAAAGTGCATGACAAATCTCTTGTTACTGTTGATTCTGATATCTATGTTTCTGGGTTTTTAGGTGATGCTGCATTAGGACTTGAGATTAAAAAAAATAGAAAAATTAGGAATTCAATAAACAGTTCGACTAAAGAGTATTTTTTGAAAAAACTATTTTTGCCAGAGCCACAAATTGAACTTGGAGAATCACTATTAGGTTTGGCAGATTTTTGTACAGATATTTCTGATGGACTTGGAGGAGAACTCTCAAAGATATGTGAATATTCAAATTTACAAGCTAACATTTTTTTGCCAAAAATTCCAATTTCCAATAGAGCAAAAAAGTTTTTTAGAATTATAAAAACCAAAGAAAAAGATATGTGGAATAAAATTTTATTTGGAGGAGAGGACTATAACTTACTCTTCTCTATAAAAAGAGAAAAACAAGCTTTTTTGAGAAAAAAATTAAAAAATGTTTATCGAATTGGTTCATTTAAAAGAGGTAAAGGCATATGTTTCTTGGATGAAAAAAAAACAAAGATCGATTTTAAGAATATTGGTTTTAGTCATTTTTAATTTTTGGTGTTGATGAAGTCTTTTATTATGATATAAAAAAATCATCCGATTATGTATTTAGAATATTCAATTGTTTTTATTTGTTCCATTCTTTCACTGGTATATGGAGCCATTACAATAAAAAAAATACTAGAAGCTCCTGAGGGCTCCGACAGAATGAAAGAAATAGCAGGTGCTATTCAAGAGGGAGCTCAAGCTTACTTAACTAGGCAATATCTTACTATCTCAATAGTTGGTGTAGTAATTACACTAGTTTTATTTTATTTGATAGACAATCCATTCGTAGCAGTTGGTTTTATTATTGGTGCTTTTTTATCTGGTCTAGCAGGTTTCATTGGCATGTTTGTATCTGTTAGGGCTAATGTTAGAACAACTGAAGCAGCAACTCATAGTCTTTCGGGTGCTTTAGATATTTCTTTTAAATCAGGAGCAATTACTGGTTTCTTAGTTGTAGGTTTAGGGTTGTTTGGATTGGTCAGTTACTACTGTTTTTTAAATAATCACTTTGGTTTGAGTCAAGGAAGAGAAACTGTAGAAGCAATGGTTGCGCTAAGTTTTGGAGCTTCTCTCATATCCATTTTTGCAAGATTGGGTGGTGGTATTTTTACCAAAGGAGCTGATGTAGGTGCTGATTTGGTAGGAAAAATTGAGGCAGGAATTCCTGAAGATGACCCCAGAAACCCAGCTGTTATTGCCGATAATGTTGGAGATAATGTAGGTGACTGTGCTGGAATGGCTGCTGACTTATTTGAGACTTATGCTGTGACAATTGTTGGAACAATGGTTCTAGGATTAATACTTTTTCAGGGAAGTGATCAACAGGTGTTTATGATGTTCCCACTTTTAATTGCAGGAGTTTGTATTATTTCATCATTGATTGGCGCTTATTATGTGAAACTTGGAGAATCTAATAACATTATGGGGGCGCTTTATAAAGGGCTAATAATTACAGCATTTGCTTCTATAGTTCTAATATATTTTGCCACAGAATTTTTTATTGGAATGGAAAAGGTTATAATAAATAATGACTTGTTCATTGAATCCTTCTCAGGCATTGATCTTTTTTCTTGTTCATTAGTGGGTTTGGTTGTTACTGGTTTGATTGTGTGGATAACAGAATTTTATACAAGTACAGAGTATCCACCAGTTAGATCAGTGGCCAACTCATCTCAATCAGGACATGCGACCAACATAATTCAGGGTTTGGCCGTATCAATGCAATCAACAGCACTACCAACATTTGTAATAATTCTTGGAATTGTCTTTGCATACAAATTTGCTGGATTATACGGTATTTCAATAGCAGCCACAACAATGTTAGCGCTTGCGGGTATGATAGTAGCTTTAGATGCCTACGGTCCAGTTACTGACAATGCGGGAGGAATTGCTGAGATGTCAAATTTGCCAGAATCAGTAAGAAAGACAACAGATGCTTTAGATGCTGTGGGAAATACAACAAAAGCAGTTACAAAAGGTTATGCAATTGGATCGGCTGGTCTTGCATCTCTTGTGTTATTTGGTGCCTATACTCAGGATCTTAAATATTATTTCCCAGATTTAGATGTAAAATTTTCTCTCGATGATCCATATGTTGTCGTAGGCTTGTTGATTGGAGGAATGCTTCCTTATCTTTTTGCATCAATGGGTATGACGGCAGTTGGGAAAACTGCAACTAAGATAGTAAATGAAGTAAGAAGGCAATTTAGGGAAAATAAGGGAATTATGACTGGAAGGTCAAAACCAGAGTATGGCAAGGCAGTTGATATATTAACAAAAGGAGCTATTATTGAAATGATTGTACCGTCTCTTCTCCCTGTACTTGCTCCATTTATTACTTATTATCTTATTTTATTCATTTCGGGTGAATCTTCTGCTGCCTTTACTACTGTTGGTGCTATGCTTCTGGGTACTATAGTAACTGGTCTTTTCGTTGCAATCTCCATGACCCCTGGAGGAGGGGCTTGGGATAATGCAAAAAAATTCATTGAGGATGGAAACTATGGAGGTAAAAACTCTGAGGCTCATAAAGCTGCTGTCACAGGTGATACAGTAGGTGATCCCTACAAGGATACAGCTGGTCCAGCTATAAATCCGATGATTAAAATAGTTAATATTGTATCAATACTTCTATTATCAATGCTATCTTAAAAACAATTAATCATCAGCTTTTCCGCTTCCGATGTAAGGACCGCTTTTTCCCATAGGTACTCCTAAGTTACCCATAAGTTGTCTAAGAAATGAATCTTTTTGACCCTTGGTTTTTGTTTCAAGGGAAGACATTGCAACATCAATTGTTTGATTTTCATCATAGATATATACTTTTCTAAGAATATTAGATTTATCAAAATTTAACTCCAAAATATATTGTTCTTGAAGTTTTGCATTCAGAAATGCCGTTTTTGTACTTATAGTTCCAACATAATAAAAAGAATTGTCTCCTAATGATCCCTCAAAAGTTGGTTGTCCAAGAATCTTTGCAACATTTTTTTTGTCATCTTTTCCAATATTTAGTAAAGAAACAATATTTGCATCCGGTAAGTTTCCGTGAATCGATTTTTTACTGCAAGAAAATATTGCAAGAATTGAAAAAGATAATATAAAAAGTCTAAAATTATTAATTTTTTGCATAATGAACAAAATTTTAAGACTTGTTTACAATAAAACAATAGAACAATCAAAAAAAACTTTTTTTTTTAAAAAGTTTTCTGTTCCAAAAAACACAAATTCAAGATTAGAATTGTTTCAATTAAACCTTATTATAATTTTGTGGTATATGAGATTTTCAAAAATTAATGAAAATCATATGGAATTGTTAATTTCCTTTTTTATAAAGGATCTGGAGTTTTTGTTAAGAGAGTCGGGAGAAGTTGAGTCAAGAATAGGAAAAAAAACAAGAAAGTTGACTGAAAATTTTTACGGTCGATTATATGGATATACGCCACAATTTGATAAGATAGAAAAAAAACAAAAGAATGATGTCAAATTAAAACTTAGACTTAATTTTGATGAGGATTCAATTAAATTCAATAAATTTTATGATTATGTTAAATCAAATATTTTATATTTTTCAAAGCTAGAAAGTTCTGCTTTTTTAGAAAACAAATTTAATTTTTTAGAAAATGAGTAATTGTTTATTAAAAAACTATTGTCAGTTAATGAATAATTTTGTAAACATTCATAGTTATAAGGATTTTTATGGCTGTACCAAAAAGAAAAACCACCCCTTCCAAAAGGAATATGAGAAGATCTCACCACGGACTTTCCTCTGCAAATACTATGGAATGTCCTAATTGCGGTGAGCTTAAATTAGCGCATCATATTTGTTCGTCTTGTGGATACTATGACAAGAGGGAAGTTATAAATAAATCTAATCTTGAATCTGAAAAAGAATCAAATTCAGACGATTAATTGGAGAAAATAATTGAATGAAATAGTTTTAGCCATTGATGTTATGGGTGGCGATTTCGGTCCTAAAACTACTATCGAGGGAATCTCAATGGCTTCGAAAATTTATCCAAATGTAAGATTTAAACTTTATGGAGATAGAACTAAGTCATTAGATCAATTAAAAGAAAATTCTGATTTAAATAATTTTGAGTTTATACATACTACTGAGAACATAAAATCAGATGATGAGCCAGTAAATGCTTTGAGAAAATTAAAAAAATCTAGCATGCGTTTGGGAATAAATAGTGTTAGAGATTCTGAATGTCATGGTTTCGTTTCTGCCGGAAATACAGGAGCTTTGATGGCAATATCAAAATTTGTTTTGAGAACTATAAATGGAATTGATAGACCTGCGATTGCAGGGATCTTACCAACACTTAAAGGTCAAACGGTTGTCCTAGACCTAGGAGCAAATGTTGATTGTTCAAATGATAATTTAGTTCAATTTGCATTGATGGGAGATATTTTCTCTAAGTTGGTTTTAGGAATAAAAAAACCAAAGATAGGTCTTTTAAATGTGGGTTCGGAGCACATAAAGGGGAATTTAATTGTAAAACAAACATTTGATGATTTAAAAAAAATTTCATCAAAAATCAATTTCTTAGGATTTATTGAAGGTAATGATATAAATAAGGGAATAGTTGATGTAGTAGTAACAGATGGTTTTTCAGGAAATATAGCACTCAAAACAGCTGAAGGTGTGGCTGAGTTGATTTTTACTTTTTTAAAAAATGCTTACAAAAGTTCATTGGTTTCAAAAATTGGGTATTTACTCTCAAAACCTGCAATTAATAGATTTAAAACTAGGATTGATCCTAGAAAATATAATGGTGCTGTTCTTTTGGGACTAAATGGTATTGTTGTAAAAAGTCACGGGGGTACTGATGCATTTGGCTTCAGCAATGCTATTGGTGTAGCTATATCTTTGATTGAGAATTCATATGTTAATGAAATTGAAAAGAAAATAGAAATTTAATTATTAGGGTTTATGATTTATTCAGAAATAATTGGTTATGGTCACTATCTCCCAAAAAAAATTCTTAAAAATAATGATTTAAAAAAATTAGTTAACACTTCTGATGAATGGATTTACTCGCGGACAGGAATAAAACAAAGACATATTGCAAAAAAGAGTGAGTTAACTTCAGATCTCGCAATAAAAGCTGCAGAGGATGCATTTTTTCAATCCAAAACAAATCCTTCCGAAATTGATTGTATAATTGTTGCCACCACTACACCAGATAATACTTTTCCTTCGACAGCAACTAAAGTCCAAAATCACTTTAATATAAAAAACATCCCGTCATTTGATTTGCAAGCTGTTTGTTCTGGTTTCATATATAGTCTCCAAGTAGCTGATTCTTTTATAAAGTCAAAAAAATCAAAAAAGATTTTAATTATAGGTGCCGAAACTTTGTCAAAGATTGTTGACTGGGGTGATAGAAGAACATGTGTATTATTTGGAGATGGTGCTGGTTCGTTAATTCTTTCATCAACAAAAAAAAAAACAGGCGTTATGTCTACGAAATTATATTCAGACGGATCATGGCACGACAGTCTGTTTGCAGATGGAGGGCCATCATTAAATCAAAAGGTTGGAAAAATTAGGATGAATGGTCAAGATATTTTCAAACAGGCAGTTAACAAACTTAGCCAAGCAACATCGGAGGCTCTGCGTGAATGCGGTATTGGTATAACTGATGTTGATTGGTTTGTACCCCATCAAGCTAATCAAAGAATTATAAATAGCACAGCAAAAAAGCTTGGTATACATCCTGACAATACTATTAGTACTGTTGAAAACCACGCAAATACTTCTGCTGCATCAATTCCATTGGCCTTATCTAGTTCGTTAAAAGAAGGTGTAATTAAAAAAAATGATATACTTGCATTATGTGCTATCGGTGGAGGATTAACATGGGGAAGTTGTATTTTGAAGGTCTAAATTATATAATTAAGAAATGAAAAAATCAGTTTTAACAAAAGCATTAATGGTTAATTATTTGAATGAAACAATTGGTTTGTCTAAGGCTGAATGTCAGAATTTTTTTGAGAGTTTTATTGAAATTGTTGTTGAACAACTAAAAAAAGAAGAAGATGTGAAAATTGTAAACTTCGGAATTTTTAAGATAAGAAAAAAAGGTCCTAGAATTGGGAGAAATCCTAAAACAAAAGAAGAAGTAATGATTTCCAGCAGAAATGTTGTTCGTTTTAAAGCTTCCGAATTTCTTTTAAATACAATAAATTCAACTGTTACAAACATTGATGAAAAATCCTAATGCATTAAAAACTATTGGTGAGGTATCAAAAATCATTCAAGTTCCTATTTCTGTTATTAGATTTTGGGAAAAAAAAATTAAGCTAATATCACCTATAAAAAAAAATGGGGGAATTAGATATTATAATCCTAATCAAATATCAATTATTCAAAGAGTAAAAAAATTATTATATGATGAAAAATACTCTATTGATGGAGCTCAAAAGGTTCTTGCAAAAAAAAAAAAAGATGAAATTGAAAAAAAAGAAATTATCGATGAATTAAATTATTTGATTAATGAAATTAAAAAAAATATTTAGCTTTGTCGGGGCGTGGCGCAGCCTGGTGTAGCGCGTCCGTCTGGGGGACGGGAGGTCGCTGGTTCAAATCCAGTCGCCCCGACCAAATTATTTTATGGAAAAAAAATTTAAAATTTTTTATACAACTTGTGAAAAAAAAAGTGATGCAAAAAAAATTGCAAAAGATCTTTTGTTAAACAAGAATGCAGTTTGTATTAACATTTTTAATAATGTTGAAAGTTTCTTTTGTGAAGATGATTCTATAAAATCATCATCTGAGGTTGTTTTAATTATTAAGACTCATATATCTAAGCTAAAAATTGAAAGGATTTTAAGAAATATTCATCCCTACGAAACTCCAATAATTGTTGAAATTAAAGTTAACAAACCAAACAAAAGATATTTGAATTGGTTTATTAATAACTCTGAATAACATTTACTGTTGACACTTTTGAATTATAAGCTATTTTTCATAAAATATTGATATGTATACATTTTCATTAAAACAAAAAGATATTAAGAAAAAGTGGTATCTTATTGATGCAGATGGCCTAGTTTTAGGTAGGTTGGCATCTAAAATTTCAATGATTCTTAGAGGTAAACATAAAGCAATTTATATCCCACACTTGGATTGCGGTGATAATGTAATTGTGGTCAATGCTAAGAAAGTCAGATTAACTGGATCAAAAGATAAAAAAAAGATTTATTATAAACATACTGGTTATCCTGGAGGAATTAAAGAAAAAAACTTTTCTGAAATCTTAAAAGGAAAGAACCCAAATTTTATTATTCGTAAAGCAGTTGAGCGAATGATGAATTCTAATTCTTTGTCAAAAAAACAATTGTCAAATCTAAAAATATTTTCTGATGAAAAACATTCTCTTGAAGCACAAAAACCAGAAACTTATGATTTTTCATCACAAAATAGAAAGAATAGTATTGTATAAAAATGAATGAAATTAAATCACAAGAAAAAAAATCGTTGCCAATTGATATAGACTCAGAAGATAAACCAATTCTTGATTCACTTGGAAGAGCCTATGCAACTGGGAGAAGAAAAACTTCTGTTTCTCGTGTATGGATTAAGTTTGGTAATCCAAAAATAACAATTAATGGCAAACCTGTTGAAAAATATTTCCTGCGAAAGATTTATACTTCCATTTTAGAGGATCCATTGAGTAAAACAGATAATCTTGATAAAGTTGAAATTTTTTCCACAGTCTCAGGTGGCGGTTTATCTGGTCAGGCTGGTGCATTAAGGCACGGAATAAGTCGTGCTTTAGTAAACCTAGATCCTTCACTTAGAAAAAAACTGAAAAAATTGGGTTTCCTTACACGTGATGCAAGAAAAGTTGAAAGAAAGAAATTCGGCAAACATAAAGCAAGAAGAAGTCCCCAGTTTTCTAAAAGATAAAAAATGACTTTGAATATTTGTGTTTTTGGTGTCTCAGGTTATACGGGCGCTAAACTGCTGTACTTTGTAAATCGACATAAAAAAGTAAACTTAGTGGGTGTTTTTGGAAAATCTACTGAAGGCCAAAAACTATCCTCAATGTTTCCAAATTTAACAAATCTTCAGAATTTGGTTATTAAAAATCATAAAAAATTCGACTTTAAAAATGTGGATCTAATTTTTAGCTGTTTACCTCACGGAGAATTTCAACAAAAGATCTTTCCAGAATTAGATCCTAACATCTCAATAATTGATTTGTCTGGTGATTTTAGAATAAAAGATTTTAAAAAATATGAATTATTTTATGACATTATTCATAAATCTAAAGATAAAAGAAATAACTTTACTTATGGTCTTTCAGAAATTTACAAAGATGAAATTAGAAGGTCAAAATTTGTTTCAAATCCAGGCTGTTACCCAACATCGATTCTTTTGCCATTATTGCCATTATTAAAAAAAGGAATTTTAGATAAATCACATATCATTATTGACTCAAAATCTGGTATGAGTGGTGCTGGTAAAAAACCTAAAAATAAAAATCTATATTCGGAATTAGAAAATAATTTTTTTTCATACAATATTGAAAAACATAAACATATAGGGGAAATTGATCAAGAATTAAAGAAATATAATAAGAATATCACTTTTACATTTATTCCTCATATTCTTCCAGTCTTTAGTGGAATTCAATCAAATATTTATCTTGATAATTCTGGAGCCGATTCTTTGGAAGTTCTAAATGTTTTGAAAGATTTTTACAAAAACGAACCTTTCATAAAATTTTTTTCTAAAGATATTCCAAAATTAAGTGATGTTCAAAATACAAACGATAATGTCATAAAAGTATTTTCTGATTTTAAAAATAAAAAAATAATTATTATAAGCTGTTTGGACAATCTAATTAAAGGAGCTGCTGGACAAGCAATCCAAAATATGAACTTAATGTTTGGTTTTGATCAGACTGAATCACTAACTCAAAAATGAAAAAAAATTCCAATATAATAAAATACAAAAATAAAACACCTAAAATTTCTAATGATGTTTTTGTAGCAGAAGGTTCTAAAATAATTGGTGATGTTGAAATAAAAAATGAAAGTAGTATTTGGTATAATTGTGTAATAAGAGCTGACGTTAATTATGTAAAGATTGGAAAAAGAACAAATATTCAAGATGGATCAGTGATTCATGTTTCATCAAATGGCTTTTCAGCTAATGGAAAAAAAGGTTGTCCAACTATTATAGGAGATTATGTAACAGTTGGTCATAATGCTACAATTCATGCTTGCAAGATAAAAAAATATGCTCTTATAGGGATGGGATCAACAATTTTAGACAACGCTGAAATAGGAGAAATGGCCCTTATCGCAGCTGGTACTGTTATTACTCCTGGAAAAAAAATTAATAAATTCGAACTTTGGGCTGGTAATCCAGGAAAATTCATAAGAAAAATAAGTGAAGCAGAGAAAAAATTATTATCAAATACACCTGAGGTTTATAATAATCTTCGAAAAGAATTTTTAAAAAAGTAGTTTGAGTTTTTTTTTTTTAATTTATAATTTAATACTATTGATTTTTAATGAGGAAAAAAACAAACATAGCGCTCTTACTTTTTCTGTTTCTAGTTTATTCTTGTGAAACAGTTTCTAATTGGACTGGTTCAGATATTTCAGAGGCAGATGATCCTAGTTTAGGAGAAATCCTAGCTGACTCCGACCCTGAGGCAGAATTTCAAGAAGTTGAGGTAATAAGTGAAGAGGAGCAAGATCTTCTCTCGGAAAATAAAGTAGATGAAGTAACTGTTGATGAAGTTCAAGAATCCTTAACACCTGCGCCACAAACAGAGTATGATTCTTCATTGATTGAAAATGAAGAAGAGATTGTTAGTCAAGAAGTTGATAAGCAAATTGTTGAAGAGCAAGTCCAAACTCAACCATCTATTGTTGAATTTCCAGGTTCGAGTCTTAACCTTAGAGATAAAATCCAATATAAAGTAGCGACAATAAACTTTCTTTCTGGTTCCAGCAATGTTGGAGTTCAAGGTCTTAGGAAGATTAAGAAAATAGCAAAGCTAGCTAAGGAAAGAAATGCAAAAATTAAGATAATTGGTCATGCTAGTAAGAGAACCAAAGATATGCCAATAGCTGAACACAAATTAGTGAACTTTATGATTTCAGATAAAAGAGCCCAATCTGTAGCAAAAGTTTTTATAGATAGTCATAATTTCCCAGGTGAAAAATTAATTACCGAAGCTGTTTCAGATTCCAAACCACTATTTAAAGAAATAATGCCTGCGGGAACAAAAGCTAATCAAAGAACAGAAATCTTTATAATTTATTAATCAATGTGAAAAATTTAACTAAGATTGCGATTGCTGGTGTCGGGACAGTAGGTAAAGGTTTGATTGACTTAATTTTCAAAGATAATGGGAGAAACAAAAAAAAGTTTAATATTGAAATTTCAGCAATAGCCTCCAGAAGGAAATTAAAACTATCAAAAAAAAACCTGAGTAATACAAAAATATTTAAAGACGCATCAAGTTTACTTGGTTTTGATGATTATGATATTCTTGTTGAATTAATTGGTGGTGAAGATGGTGTTTCTAAGAATATAATTTTTGATGCTATTAAAAAAAAAAAGAATGTAGTAACAGCTAATAAAGCACTAGTGAGTAAACATTGGAAGAAGATTATGACCTTGTGTAATCAGTATGACTCTAATTTAAAGTTTGAGGCTGCTGTAGCTGGTGGAATTCCAATTATAAAAATTCTTAATGAATTTTTAAAATCAAATAATATCAAGAGAATTTATGGGATTTTGAATGGAACATCTAATTATATATTAACAAATATGTTATCTACTAAAAAAAATTTTTCTGAAATATTACAAAAGGC